>Ga0180437_10006125_pt1 | contig 16181 bp, 7 predicted proteins | sample SS_ome_4_FD_132410 | JGI IMG/M metagenome (GOLD analysis project Ga0180437, IMG submission 132410) | Hypersaline lake sediment archaeal communities from the Salton Sea, California, USA - SS_3_D_1 metaG | ecosystem: Environmental > Aquatic > Non-marine Saline and Alkaline > Hypersaline > Sediment...
GATAATCATTCTGCCGTTAAATTATTCTGCCATATAAATAAATAATCGTATTTAAACTATCACGTTATTATGAAAGATTAAAATTCCTATTTAATGGACTAAACTTTTGAAACAAAGCACTAGATAAAAATGACGTCTCGTGTGGATTCGAATTACTTTTTACCCTCACCCCAACCCTAAAGTTTGGACATTTGGAATAAAAAATAACGTCACTTTTTTGATTAATCTATACTTAGTTCTTTAAAATAAGAAAATTAAAATTTAACAGAAATCTGGTTAATGACAGGCGAATTTGAACTCACCCCCCGGCCCCCTCTCTTAAAAAGAGAGGGGGAGTAACCTGACTAATTTTAATCTGTTAAATCCCCTTTGCCTATAAAGAGAAGAGGGGTTGAGGGATGAGTTCTTACCACAAATCGCTTAAAAATTCAGTTTTCGATTCGTAATATTTTTAAAATGTCCAAACTCCAGGCTTGGGGTGAGGGTAAAAATCTTTCGAGTTACCCGAGGTTTTAATGTTACAAAATAAACCTTAACGAGTATATTTCCAAGTGCCGAGGAACCTATGAAAAAATATCTGCTGGCTCTCCTGTGGGTGGGATGGTCAAGCATTGGTTTCGCGCAAGCTGATTCTACAGTCTTTTTATTGGATTCAAGTCAAGTGCGGGAAGTGTCCCAATGGCGATATCAGGTGGGAGACCGTGCTGAGTGGTGTTTTCCAGCTTTCATCGATTCCGCGTGGCAACTGACTTCTCGACGAAGTTATTTGAGTGAACCCGACAGCATCCGTTGGTATCGCGCGGAAATCCACCTGCAGGGGGAGCCTGATGAATATGATCTGCTCGCGCTCCAATTCACGAATTTGGCCGCGGCTTACGAAGTCTATTGGGATGGCCAATTGATCCTTACCAACGGTAAGGTGGCCAACCAAAAGGCCGCTGAAATTCCCGGTGAGTTTCGTAAATTGGTACGACTCAAACAAAAATGGACTGAACCTGGGCGACACGTCCTGGCCGTTCGCCTGTCCACCTTTCATCTGCGGGCTTCACACCGCTACCCGTGGGCTGTCATTGGCTATAGCAACGAATTCCAGACGGGTCAAAAGCGTTTTTACTATCCTTTGCTTTTTGATTCAGGCATCTTTTTTCTGGCCATGATTTTCAGCATTGCGCTTTTCCTCGGTGGCGGCCAACATCGCGCGTATCTATTATTTGCCATTTTTTGCTTTTTAAACGTCCTTTATGCGGGGATTTCCTTTGCGCTCTACCATCTTAGCATAAATGTGATTTATTTTCCAGCCATCAGAAACCTGTCCTATTTGCTGTCCCCAATTGGTGCCAATAGTTTGAATCTGTTTTTTATTCTTAATTTTAACATTCCCAAAAAGTGGCTGCATCTGGGGGCGGGGATTGTTATTTCCGTTTTGATTCTTGTTTTTACTGAACATTATTATATAACCTTTTTATCGCTTTATTCAGCCGGATTATTAATTTATGCCATCAGACGCAAAGAACCCGGCAGCGCCATCGCGCTGATTGGATTACTGGTGATGACTATTTTTTTGTATTTGTATTACCAACGGATCTTGCATTACAGTTACTTATTCGGAGAAATCGCCTTTCTGTTTTGTATTACACTTTCCATTAGCCGCCAAATCAAAGTGGAAAATCAATTGCACCAGGCGGCGCAAATTCGTTCCGCCCGTTTGGAAGCTGAATTACTGAAAAAGAATATTCAGCCCCATTTTTTAATGAATACGCTGCTTTCAATAATGTCCTGGATTGAAGAAAATCCGTCAAAGGCCAAACAACTCATTCAGGCGCTGGCCGATGAATTTCGGATGATTAACAAAATCTCCGCGCAAAAAGAAATTTCAATTCAGGAAGAGCTCAAGCTGTGCGAGACTCACTTGAAATTAATGGGCTGTCGGATGGACGCGCATTATGAATTATTCCAGGAAAATATCGACGAAAACGAAACCGTACCGCCGATGATTTTTCACACGTTAATTGAAAACGGTTTGACTCACGCTTATCAAACCGGTGAAAATGGCCGGTTCTTGTTACAGTTTGAGCGGTTAAATGGCAAATTAAAATACAAATTAGTCAACAACGGTTCGCTCCTCGCCAAACACAATCAGCAATCAGAATCTAAATTCCCGGACGGAATGGGGATGACCTATATCAAGGCCCGGCTGGAAGAAAGCTACCCGAAAAAATGGCACATTGATTATGGCTTAATTGATAATCAATGGGAAGTCAATATTTATATTCAAAAATAACAATCAAGTCGTATGCGTATTTTAATCGTCGAAGATGAACGTCCCATCGCCAAATATGTCCAGCGCTTGTGTCAGGATATTTTGGGAGCCAAAATCAACTCAATTGAATTGTTGTACACCCTGGATCAGGCCGCGACTTATTTATTTCAACATCAGATTGATTTGTGTTTACTAGATCTCAATCTGAATGGCAGAAATGGATATGAGCTTTTAAAAATGGCTGTCTCCGGGTCATTTCACACGATTATTATTTCGGCTTATACCGATCAGGCAGTGGAGGCTTTTCAATACGGGGTACTTGATTTTATTCCCAAACCCTTTGATGAAGCGCGCTTACGCCAGGCTTTTGACCGCTATTTTAATCGCACTAAACGCGACGCAAATAGTACTGAATATTTAACGGTACGGCAGCGGACTCAATACAAAGTCATTTCGATTGACGATGTCATTTATTTTAAAGCCGCCGGCATCTATGTCGATGCCTACCTGAAAGATGGCAAAGTCGAAATTCTGGATAAGACAATGGACCGGCTGGGACAAATTCTGCCGGAACGCTTTCTCCGCATTCACCGCAGTTGTTACGTGGACCTGAATCACATTAATACTTTCGGGCATGTGGGTGGTGGCGTTTACCAGGTATTGACCAAAAATGGCGCCTCACTACCGCTCAGCCGTTCGAAATATAAGGAATTGCAACAACTTTTTCACGCCTGATTCTCCGCTTGATATTCTACTTAGTGCCTGCGCATAAATAGCATGGAACGCTTAATTAGCAAATATAACATAAATCACAAAGAGGACAGAGAGTTCAGAGAGTTTTTCTTTTTGTCCTCTCTGAACTCTTTGTGAAAAAAATGAAAGCAATTATATCCAAATCGGGGTGCAAGAATTCCATTTTATTTTTGAGTAATCACTTACTGACCACATTGAGTAACCGGGTACAGGCATAAATTTTTATCACGCAAAAACCCGAAGATGCAAAGTAACGCCAAGAAAAACAGGTTGTATTTATCTTATTTGAAATTAATATCTTTGCGAATCCTTTGCGTCTCGGCGTCTTTGCGTGATGATTTAACCGTTTTGTCCCCCCTGTGGTTGGTAACCAAACTGATTATGATTCCCTCCTGGCATTGAAATTTACAAGCCTATTTTGTAATCCACAAGTAAGATGTATCTTTTTGTAATTTGTAACTTAATTACGGGTATAAATTTTTTTATCGTCATTGAATTTTAAGGGGCAAAAATTTGTTTTAATGATTTGCCAGCGGCGAAAGCTAATTTATTTATTTCTTGGTAGCTATTGAATCAGCAAAAAAATCTGATTTTAAAAAGCGTGCAAAAATTTACAGAGGCTGGTTGTGCAATAAAGTGCCGATATTTTTCTGAAAGAATTTTTTCTGTCGGATATTTTGCTTTTAAGTCAAAGATATTCAAAAGTATAATAAAGCCGGAAATGGATGCTTCTTCACTGGAATATCATTTGCCTAAACATAACAAATATTAACTCTTAGAAATTTAATTGACACAATAAACAACATTCTTCCCTGAACTCGATATGATTATTCCATTTCGAAAGTATGTTGCCCGAATTATTCTGGTCAATGGAATCCTGGGTTCCATTTTCATTTCAATAATTGCGGGACAGGAATTTGATTTAGTCCCTGAATATCAACAGGCAGCACTGAAGGAAAGTAATCTGCGGGAAGCAGATATTTTAGCCACGATTAACAAATGGCATTACGAACTATTTCCGGGAAATGGTACAGTCGTTAATCCTTACACGATTGCCTGCTTATTAGATTCTTATGCGCATAAACTTGCCGCCGAAATTAAAACCGAGCTCACCGATGTATTAGATACTCAACTAAAAATTCACAAAATTCACATCTGGATGCTGCTCAACCTGAAGCACACCCAGGGAAGTGGTATTTTTCATAACCTGCCCGGCGATGATCCCTGGGGTTTAATGGCTGGGAGTTCTACTCCGACTTATAAAAAATTATTGCCCAGCGAAATGGGAGCGATGTCGATTTACACCGGCAAAATTAGCGGCAAGTGTTACACCCTCGCCAATTTAATGGCCACGCTAATGGTGTTGCTGGGGGTCAATCCGGATGACGTTGTTGTGTTGCAGCTTTGGGCCGGGCATTATCAACACGGGATTGCCCTCGCACAGTTTGAAAAGTCGCTGGTTGTGTTCAATAATGAAAGTGCCACTTATGTCAGCCCTTCCTTTGAAAAATGGCTTGAGAATCAAAACTATTTTGGGTTTTTTAATCATTCTATCACGCAGGGAGTGCCCTTCCGAATTCGCCCTGATTTTTTCCCGATTCAGAATTCAGTGATTGAATCGGTTGTGCAGGCCGCCCGATTAAAATCTGACGTACTCACCCCAAAAATTGAAGCGCTTTATGCTTTCAAAAATAGAAATGACTTAGCCGATATTATTTTCAGAAATGATGAGAATTCTGAACTGTTTTATCTGACCAAATATTCTTACCAGAGCTTATATGTGCGACGTCCCGAAATGTATTTAAAAGCTTCCCTCCGTACCTCTCGCCCGCGAGACCTGGCGCGTAGCTTGAAAAGTGTGGATGAAGTTTTTTCCTGGATGAAGACCAATATCAGCACCGGCTCAATTTTCGAAGACAGTCACGAACGATTGATGACGGCTGAGCAGGTGATTGTTTTTCGCCGGGGGAGTCTGAAAGATCAAGCCGTATTAGCGTTAATTCTGCTCAAACATAAAGGTTATAAACCGCTTATTAAAATTACCCACGACAATGCTTATCTTGAATTTGACCAGCAGCTTTACGAAGCAAAATCCTGGCAGCAAGTGAATTCAATAAATGGACAGGTCGAATTGGTTTTAACTTTAGATCCGCAAGGAGCACCCGTGGAGCACACCCCTGCCAATATCAACGCACCGCTGAGGTTGAAATTAAATCAAAATTTTCCCAATCCGTTTAATGCCCGTACGACTATTGATTATTATTTACCTGAGGCGACCCGGGTGGTTTTGAAAATTGTTAACCAGCTTGGTGCCGAAATCCGAACATTGGTGGACACCCACCAGTTAACTGGCTCACAACAGGTTGTCTGGGATGGTAAGGATAAAAACGGACAAGCGGTCAGTTCCGGAATTTATTTTTATATTTTGGAAACCGAGCAGGAAAAATGCCAGCGGAGCATGCTTTTGATTAGATGAAAAGGGGGGCGATTACATTTGCAAAATCTTCGAGATTTGGTAATTGTAATCTCGCGAAGATTTGGCAAATGGGTTCTCTCAGTATGAAGAAAATTATTTTACCATACCAATACAAAATTTTTCAATCTAAATTGAGGAGGTGTAAAATGAAGTTTAAATGGTCATTCTTGTTGGTGCTGTTCCTGACGGGCATTATTCTGATAAATTCACCGGCCTGGAGTAAGGAAAAACCGGAGAAGTTTTTTATTGGCGATCAGATCAAACTCCAATCCACGGTGCTCAATGAAGAGCGTCAGATTTTTATTTATACCCCTTTTGGTTACGATCGGGTACAGACGAAATACCCCGTTTTATATGTCCTGGACGGGGGAGGGCATTTCCACCACGTCTCAGGGATTGTACAATTTTTTACCGCGCAAGGACTCACACCGGGATTAATCGTGGTTGCCATTCCCAATACGGATCGCCAGCGTGATTTTACGCCCACGAAAGTCCTTGATATCCCCAGCAGTGGCGGTGCCGACAATTTCCTTAAATTTTTACAAGCCGAACTGTTCCCTTACATCGAAGAAAATTACCGTACCCAGCCCTACCGCATTCTGGCAGGACATTCGCTGTGTGGCCTGTTCGCGATTTATACGTTACTCACCCACTCTGACTGGTTCAACGCCTACATTGCCATTAGCCCCTGGCTGCTTTATGATGACAATTCATTGTTAAAACGTGCGCCCGGTTTACTGGAGAAATTGCCGAGTGCAAATAAATTTCTTTATATGACGGCCGGCAATGAACCCAATTTATTGCCCATCTTGAATAGGTTCACGGCGTTATTGAAGGACAAAGCCCCGGATGGATTAGAATGGAATTACGTGGAAATGGAAAATGAAAATCACGGTTCAGTGGTGCATCTAACGGTTTACAATGGGCTGCTGGAACTTTACCGGGATTGGCAATTACCCCGCGATCTCGGTCAGGACGCAGTGGCGGCGCTGAACGCTCACTACCAGAAATTAAGCGAGAAATTTGGTTATCAAGTTGAACCGTCGGAAGCATTTATTAATCGGCTCGGGTATATGATTTTAGCCCAGAATATGTTTGATCAGGCTATTGCTGTATTTAAATACAATATTGAAAAATATCCCAACTCGGCGAATGTCTACGACAGTCTGGGGGAAGCCCTTGAAGGCAATAATCAATTGGAATTAGCCCTGGAAAATTACAAAATCGCGGTTGAAAAAGGGAAGAAACTCAAAGACCCCAATCTTGAAATTTATAAAACCCACATTGATCGGGTTCAGCAGAAGTTTGCCGGCGTAAAATGAGAGGCGAGGGGATTCGGAAGGCGGGCAAACGTAACCAATGACAGGGATATACTCGTTAAGGAAGTGCGGCGATGAAAGAAAAATCATTGTTCCCAGAAGATTCAAAAAATTGTTCTCGGCGACAATTTTTAAATAAAATAACACAAGCCGGCGTGGTCTCATTGGTGGGGAGCCAAGCCCTGATTCAAAACGGATGGGCGCACCCGCAAAGTAATCCTCCGCGGCAGCCGCTCCCAAATCCTTACGTGAGTGACGACGGCAAGCCTTTACTGGTGGTGGTGACTGGTACTGATTTTGAAAAGATGCTGCAAACCGGCCTGCAAGCCATTGGTGGTCTGAACAAATTAATTGACAATAATCAAAATGTATTAATTAACCCAAATTTAAATAGTTGCGATACTTATCCGGCAATTTCCAGCGCCGATTCAATCGCGATTCTGGCGAAAGAAGTGGTCAAAGTGACTTCAGGCCTGGTGAATGTCGGGGATACTGGATTTCATTCACCGACGGAAGTTTACCCGTTTATCCACTTAGATGCGGCCCTGGCCAACACAGGTGCCAGTTCAATTCAATTCTCCGGCATATTCAAGGTGCGTCAGGATTTTTGGGACAGCACGAAACCTGATTTTGATGTTTACTCGTGGCCCTATTTTTCACCGGTTATTATTAACTTTGCCTGTATTAAGCGACATCAATACGCCGTCATGACGGGTGCCTTGAAAAACAATGTCGGCATGATTTCGGGCTCGTCCGCCACCAATTCCCGACGTTACCTCCATAATCGCTCCGGAAATACTTTTTTAAAGGAAATCGCTGAGATTGCCGCCCTACTGAATCCTGAATTAACAATTATCGATGCCCGTAGCATGCTGATTGGTAATGGTCCCTTCTCAAACTCACCCGGCGCGCAGGTTGCGAAAAATGTAAATAAGCTCATTATCAGCGGTGATATGGTCGCCGTCGATAGTTTTTGTGCGCTGCTGCTGCAAGCCTTCGACAACAGCTTCTCGGTTTCCCGTATTGAATCAACCCTAAGGAGGGCACAAGAATTGGGTTTAGGTAAGACTGATTTAAACGAGGTGGCATTAAAAGAAATTGATTTAACCGGCGTTCAATCGGCACAATCGCGCTCGATTTTTCATTTTGAATTATTTCCCAATTATCCGAATCCTTTTAACAGCTCAACCACCATTAAATTTAATCTGTTCAAAAATAATCGAGTTACTTTAAAAATTTATAATTCAGTTGGTAAAATCGTCGGGACCTTAATTGAACGGGAAATGGTGCCGGGTGAATACTCAATCGAATTCAATGCCGATAATCTGGCCAGTGGTACCTATTTTTATCAACTGAAAGCCGGACATACAATGTTAATGAAAGCCATGACACTTTTAAAATAGCTTCGGAGTTCCTCTAAAATGCTTATCAAGCTGACAGGATTTGTATTATTGTTGTTAATTGCCTGTTCAGGTCGGCAGCAGGAGTCGGGAATCGAGCGGGCTAATTTTGATCCGTCGATCCGTCCGCAGGATGATTTTTACCATTACGTCAATGGGACCTGGTTAAAAAACACTGAAATTCCGGCAGACAAATCAGACTACGGGACTTTCACGGCACTCGCCGATCAAAATCAAATAAAACTCCGAAAAATCATCGAAGAAGCCGCGCACGGTCAGCATCAGGTGGGTTCGGAAGTGCAAAAAGTCGGTGATTTTTACCTGAGCTATATGGACACCGTATTGATTGAGGAATTGGGTTTGAAGCCACTCGCCTCCGAAATGGCACAAATTAATAATGTGCAAACGCGTACCGATTTAATTCAGCTTTGGGCGCATTTAATGAAAATCGGTTTGCAGGCGCCGTTTAATATTTATTTTAGCCAGGATGAAAAAAATTCCAGCCAATATATTGTTTATTTTTATCAATCCGGCCTCGGCCTCCCGGGGCGTGATTATTATTTGAAGAAAGAGGCTAAGTTCAAAACAATCCGTAACAAATACACCGCCTATATTGAACGGCTTTTAACAATGGCGCAGCACGCTAATGCCACCAGCACAGCCACCCGAATCCTGGAAATTGAAACGGAACTTGCCCAAAATCATTGGACAAGCGTTCAGAATCGAGACCGCGATAAAACCTACAACAAATTCAAGATCAAGGAATTAAATAAATTGATGCCCCATTTTGACTGGACAACTTATCTCACCGCAATCGGATTAACCAGCCGTAACGCCATTATTATGCTTCAGCCCAGCTATTTTAAGGCCCTGGACAAGATTTTTAAGGCGGTTGCAGTCAAGGAATGGAAAGAATATTTCCACTGGAAATTATTGAACACGTATGCCCCGCTGCTTAACCAGGAATTTGTCGAGGTCCGCTTTAATTTTTATGGGCGGACAATCCAGGGCATCGAACAGAACGAACCCCGCTGGAAACGCGCGGTTAATGCTACCAACACGATGATTGGTGAATTGGTCGGAAAGCTCTACGTCGATCATTATTTCAAGCCGGAGGCGAAACTCCGGATGCAGGAGCTGGTGGCAAATCTGACCATTGCGTTTGAACTGCACATTAAGGCGTTAGATTGGATGCAAATGGTTACCAAGCGCAAGGCGTTGATAAAACTAGCTGGTTTTAGCTCTAAAATCGGCTATCCTGATCAGTGGGAAGACTATTCGGCGCTGGAAATTAGAAAAAACGAATTAATAGGCAATTATATTCGAGCCATTCAATTTAAATACACGCATCGAATTAACAGGTTGGGCCAACCAGTAGACCGTAAGGAATGGCTGATGACGCCTCAAACCGTGAATGCCTATTACAATCCCACCATGAATGAAATTGTTTTTCCGGCGGCGCTGCTACAACCCCCCTTCTTTGATATGAATGCCGATAATGCGGTTAATTACGGCGCAATTGGATCACTCATTGGGCATGAAATGTCTCACGGCTTCGATGACCAGGGTCGAAAATCGGACGGCGACGGGAATCTGGTTGATTGGTGGACTGAAGCGGATGAAAAGGAATTTAAAAAACGGGCACAAATACTGGTTGAACAGTATTCTCGATACGCTCCCCTGGATTCAATTTTTGTGAACGGTGAATTAACATTAGGTGAAAATATTGGTGATTTAGGGGGCGTTTGTGTGGCTTACGACGCGTATAAAATTTCATTAAACGGCAAACCCGCGCCGATCATTGACGGCTTTACCGGTGATCAGCGCTTTTTCATTGGCTGGGCTCAGATCTGGTGCTGTAAATATCGGGATGAAGCATTAAGACGATGCTTGTTAACCGATCCGCATGCGCCCGGTGAATATCGCACGAATGGACCGTTAATTCACATTCCCGCATTTTATACTGCCTTTGGTGTCAAAGCGGGCGATAAAATGTACCGACCAGGAAATGACCGGGTAAAAATTTGGTAGCGGGTGGGTGCCAATCACAGTTGGGATAAAAAGTTTTATTAATTATGCAAAGACCTTTCACCAAACCATTAATTGTTAACTTAAGCATCTTTTTTACAAGGAGAAACGGAGAACGCGGAGTTTCGCGGAGAAAAATTAATAATATAATTAATTAATTGTGAATCAAATTAAGGAGTTTCTATGAAAAACTTTGTCAAACTGACGGGATTACTGTTAGTACTACTGTTTGCCTGTACGGGGACGCACCAGGAGTCAGGAATTGAACGGGCTAGTTTTGACACGTCAATCCGTCCGCAGGATGATATTTATCATTACGTGAATGGGACGTGGTTGAAAAATACTGAAATACCAGCGGATAAATCCAACTACGGCGCCTTCACGGCGTTATTTGATGAAAATCAAATAAAGCTCCGAAAAATCATCGAAGAAGCCGCGCAAGGTCAACATGAAGCGGATTCGGAGGCGCAAAAAGTGGGGGATTTTTACCTGAGCTACATGGACACGGTTCTCATTGAGGAACTGGGGCTGAAGCCACTCGAATCGGAAATAGCCCAGGTTAGTAGTATTCAAACGCCTACCGATTTAATTAAGCGTCTGGCGTATTTTTCTAAAATCGGGGTGCAGGTACCGTTCAATTTTTATATTAACCAGGATGAAAAAAATTCTACCCAATATATTGCCTATTTTTATCAATCCGGCCTCGGTCTCCCGGATCGGGATTATTATCTGAAAGAGGACGAAAAATTTAAAACGATCCGCAACAAATACACCGCTTATATTGAACGGCTTTTAACAATGGCGCAGCAAGTCAAAGCCGCCAGCGCCGCGACCCGGATTCTGGAAATTGAAACCACCCTTGCCAAAAATCACTGGACGCGCGTCCAAAATCGAGATCGCGACAAAACCTACAACAAATACGGAATCAGTCAATTAAAGGAATTGATGCCCAATTTTGACTGGGCAACTTATCTCGCCGCAACCGGATTGAACGTCAGCAATGCCGTTATTCTCCGCCAGCCCGATTACTTCAAGGCATTGGACCAGATTTTCGGGAATGTCTCAATCGAGGCGTGGAAAGAATATCTCCACTGGAAATTATTAAACACATTTAGCCCGCAACTCAATCAGGAATTTGTTGAGGCGAGTTTTGATTTTTACGGTCGCACAATCCAGGGCATCGAACAATTAGAACCCCGCTGGAAGCGCGCGGTTAACGCCACTAACACCGTCGTCGGTGAGTTGGTGGGCAAAGTCTATGTCGCCCGTTATTTTAAACCAGAAGCCAAGACCCGCATGTTGGAACTGGTTGCCAATCTGAAAACCGCTTTTGAAGAGCGCATTAAGGCGTTGGATTGGATGGGAGCGGAGACTAAAGAGAAGGCGTTGGTAAAACTGGCCAAGTTTGTTGCCAAGATCGGCTATCCGGACAAGTGGAAAGATTACTCGGCACTGGAAATTAAGAAACACGAATTAATCACGAATTATATGCGGGCGAACCAGGAGGAATATAATCGTCAAATCAGCAAATTGGGCCAGCCAATTGACCGCGATGAGTGGTTTATGACCCCGCAGACGGTGAACGCCTATTACAATCCACCCATGAATGAAGTCGTTTTTCCGGCAGCCATTTTACAACCCCCTTTCTTTAATATGAACGCCGATGACGCGGTTAATTACGGTGCAATTGGGGCAGTCATTGGCCACGAAATGTCGCACGGCTTTGACGACCAGGGGCGAAAATCAGATGGCGACGGAAATCTGGTTGACTGGTGGACCGAAGCCGATGAAAAGGAATTTAACAAGCGGGGAAAAATCCTGATCGAACAATTTTCTCAATACTCTCCCATTGATTCAATGTTTGTAAACGGTGAATTGACTTTAGGTGAAAATATTGGTGACTTAGGCGGTGTTTTTGTGGCTTACCACGCCTATAAAAATTCATTAAAAGGCAAAGAAGCGCCTGTCATCGACGGCCTCACTGGTGACCAGCGCTTTTTCATTGGCTGGGTTCAAGTCTGGCGCCGCAAATATCGGGAAGAAGAATTAAGACGACGGTTATTGATCGATCCACATTCCCCCAGTGAGTATCGCGCCAATGGCCCCTTAGCGCACGTCCCCGCATTTTATGCTGCGTTTGATGTAAAAGAAGGGGATAAAATGTATCGACCCGAAGAAATGCGGGTTCAAATTTGGTAATTCCCTGCACACTTACCTCCAGGATAACAATGACTTGCCAGATTGCTTAATCTGGCAAGTCGTTATCCTTTATCGGTGGTGGAAATTATTTAGTTTCTGAACGAAAAATCCCTAAAATGTCATTCTGAGGCGTTTTTTGCCGAAGAATCTCTTAACGTCAACATACTTATAAACAGAACATTAACGCTCAGAGATTCTTCGTCGCGCCGCTCCTTGAGGATGAAAATAGTACCTAATGTGTGTCCCCTCCGAGACACCAGAAAAATTTATCAATTTGTCCTGCATCTCCTGAATGACACAATTCATACAAAGTTCTGATTAAAACTTAGAGAGGAAGTTAACATCATGAAAATTCGAATGTTTTTTATCTCGATAATCTGCTTGCTTTGCCTTCAAGGCAATTTTTTCCCCACCCTTAATAGTGCTCCCTGTCGTTCCAATGATGCCATTCAATCATCTTTAAAAAATATCAGCCTGCCTTTCATCACGAACCAGGGGCAGTATGACGCTCAGGTTAAATTTTATGCCAATACCTTTGGAGGCGCGGTATTTATCACGCAGACCGGGAAATTGATTTACAACCTCCCGCGCATTGAAAATGGGAGAATCAGCCAGTACCTGGCATTGGAAGAAGTGTTCATTAACGGGAAAATGAGTTCGGTCTTCGGTGAAGAACCGGCGGTCACGCGCACGACTTTTTTTCAGGGAAACCGCCCGGCTGAGTGGCAATGTCAGCTACCGACATTTAATCAAATTGTGTTCGGGGAAGTCTTCCCGGGCATTGAGGTTAAGCTGCGGGTACGGGGGAAGAATGTAGAGAAGCTCTTTTACGTGGCCCCCGGGGCGTCACCCGAAGCGATTCGAATAGGTTTCAAAGGGGCTAACCACATTCAGATCAATGTGGCGGGGCAGTTAGAAGTCGTTACATCGGCGGGGACCGTCACCTTCACCCGGCCAATCGCCTGGCAGGAACAGGCTCACCAGAAAATCCCGGTAGCAGTGGCGTATTGCACCAGCGGCAATGAATACGGTTTCCGGGTTGGCAATCATGATCCGTCGCGGCCATTGATCATCGATCCCTTGCTGGCAGCCACTTTTTTAGGCGGCAGTGCCAATGACGGAGATTATTATACCAATGTGAATATGGTATTAGATGCCAGCGGTAACGTTTATATTGCCGGTACCACTCACTCAGCGAATTTCCCCACCACCCCGGGCGTTTATAATACGCTAAGTGTGGGAAATACTGATGTTTTTGTGGCGAAACTTAATTCGGCCTTAACAGATTTGATTGCGGCTACCTACCTGGGAGGTCCTTTTGGAGAGGAAGGCCGCACATTGGCTCTGGACGGCAAAGGGCACCTTTATGTGGCCGGCAACACCGAGTCCGCCGGCTTCCCGATTACCGATGATGCGTATGATCCGGATTATAATGGCGGGGCGACGTCACCGTACGGCAGTGGTGATATTTTCATCAGCAAGCTTGATACAAGCTTATCCGCCCTTTTATCGTCAACCTTTTTAGGCGGTAACCGACAGGAAACGTGCAGTGCGCTCGCTTTAGATAACGCTGGCAATGTTTATGTAACCGGTGGCACCGGCTCACGTAATTTTCCGGTCACCAGTGGTGTATTTGATGAAACTTATCGCCCCGGCGGAAATTTTGGCTATGATGTTTTTGTTGCCAGATTGAATCCGGATTTAACCCAGTTATTAGCAGCGACTTTTTTGGGGGGTGCCATTGATGATTTCTGTGAAGCAATGGTTTACGACGGTGCCGATCATCTTTTCCTGGCTGGCTGGATTTCTTCCTCCAATTTCCCCACCACAACCGGTGCCTACAGTGCCAGTTATAATGGTGGTTTTTACGACGGCTTTATCACCAAAATCAGTCTTGATCTGACCACTGTTCCGGCTTCCACTTTTATCGGTGGTGGTGACTGGGATTTTTGTTACGGAATGTGCCTGGATGCCCGCGGGAATGTTTATGTCACCGGACACACCGCTTCCCGGGATTTCCCCACCAGCCCGGATGCCTACTGCCAGGCCTACCAGGGAACTGCCGGAAGGGATATTGGCGATGATGTTTTTGTCACCAAATTAGACCCCCAGCTTTCAACGCTGCTCGGTTCCACTTATTTGGGGGGTAGTGCCTGGGAAATCGGCTATTCCTTAATTGCTGATGCCAGAGGTAATATCTTCGTGGGTGGTACCACTTCCTCCGCCAACTTTCCTACCACGAGCAATGTCCTTGATACCACTTATGATGGGGGACCTAAATATGGTGGGGATGCTTTTATTTCAAGATTTAATAATAAGCTGAGTTCACTTTTAAACAGTACTTACCTCGGCGGTAACAGTACCGAAGGGCTGGGGGCACTGGTTCTCGATCAGAATGAACTGCTTTACGTCGCTGGTTCTACGAATTCCGCCGAATTTCCGGTTCTCCCCAACGCGTATGATTCGGAGCATAACGGCAGCAGTGATGTTTTCATCATTAAAATAGACTCATTACTAACCGCCAGAGCAATTTTCCCCCAAATTAATGCACAACCCACCCGTGGCCACGCCCCATTAACCGTTCAGTTTACGGACCTGTCTTCGGCCTACCAGACCATTACAGGCCGACGGTGGGATTTTGATAATGACGGCACGATTGATTCCGATGGGCAAAATCCGACCTGGACGTATGAAATGCCGGGTGTTTACAGTGTTGGCCTGGAAGTCTTTTGTGAATCAATTTCCACCCAATTGATTTTTAAAGATTATATTCAGGTCTTCGATGGTCAGAGTGCGCTCGAATTTAATGGCCAGACCGGCTGTGCGCAGTGCCCGGCAGCGCCGGTTCTTAATTTAACCAATAATTTTAGCGTTGAGGCCTGGATTAAGCCGACCGGTTGGGGCGCTTTCCCCCAGGGTGGTTTTGGCCGTATTGTGGATAAAACCAGTTTTGCAGTATTCCTTATTGGCAGCCGAAAAAATTACAACAACTTTTGTCTGGCCTTTGAAGCTGACCACGCCACCGGTTCCAGTCTCTCCAGTACGCCGGATTATTCAATCGAACTCGGGAAATGGCAGCATGTGGCGGTGACTTATGGGGATAGTGTGGTAAAAATTTACCTGAACGGAGTAGAACAGACGTTAACGCAGACGAAAATGCCGGCCGGAGAATTGAAACCGCATCCGGATCGGGAATTGTTTTTTGGGAATGCCCTGAATCGGCGTTACGCTTTCGATGGCGTGATTGATGAAATTCGCCTGTGGAACTCGGTGCTGAGTCCCGCTGAAATACAACTGGTCATGAATCAATTTTTACAGGGCGATGAACCCGGGTTGGTGGGGTACTGGCAGCTCAACGAAGGGTGTGGCGAGAAAATTGTTGATCTCACTGCTAATCAGCTTGAAGGCCAGCTTGAAGACGTGTGCTGGTACCAGGGGATTCATCTTGATCCGCCCACCGAACTCGCTCAGAGAGAAATCTTTCGTGAATGTCCGTCTACCTGTCGCCTGCACGCGAATTACCCGAATCCTTTTAATCCGGCTACCACGATTACGTATGAATTACCAACTGCTGGCCTGGTACGAATCAACATTTATAACATCAGCGGACAATTGATCAAAAGGCTGATTGATGCCACCAAAGGGGCGGGTTTTCATTCAGTGCGTTGGAATGGGCAGGATGAGCAGGGAAAAGCGGCCAGTGCTGGCGTTTATCTGGTACGAATGCAAACCACCGAGGCTGAGCA
>Ga0180437_10006126_pt1 | contig 16177 bp, 17 predicted proteins | sample SS_ome_4_FD_132410 | JGI IMG/M metagenome (GOLD analysis project Ga0180437, IMG submission 132410) | Hypersaline lake sediment archaeal communities from the Salton Sea, California, USA - SS_3_D_1 metaG | ecosystem: Environmental > Aquatic > Non-marine Saline and Alkaline > Hypersaline >...
CACGACCCCGTCAACGAAGAATTCGCACTTCAGGAGTTCTATGGGTGTTCCACATACTTGGCAACTTAAGGGCCAGGATCCAAACCACTTCTTCGTCGGGTGATATGTAAGTTCTAATGTTGTCATGGTTTTCTCCATTTCGGGGGTTGCCGGTTTGTCCAGACCGGGGGTCTAATATCTGTCTTCCATCGAGCATTCAAATATAAACGATATGCTTCGTGTGTATCCTCTATATGGGTGAAATCGATGTTTAAATCGGACCTCCGTGCCGCATTAGCAAAGTTAAACGGCTCACAAATAGGTAGAGCCATGCCGCTATAAATATACCCGACACTTATATAGGACTTATGGGTTCGGCCGGAGAAACCTTCATAAATCTTCGCTAATGCGATATGATGATAAATAAGCCATGAGATATTGTGAGGGGACTCGGCTGCCCATAAAACGACCGGGTGTCGCTGATGGGTCGGTTTATAAGGTGTTGAATACCCTCTCGCATGTAAAGCGGTACAGATAATCTGGGCCGTTTCAAGAACCATCTTAATGACCCTCTTATCATCGAGGGCCATGGCCGATTTCTCTGGACTGGGGTCCGTTGCGAATACTTGCATTATGGTAGTCTCCAATAGATGGAACGGGTGCCCGGCCCCATTAGATAAACTGCAATGGCGTGCCGGCGCCGGCCGTATGTTAAAGGGTGATCTATAAGGAAAATGTCGTATTCAGGGAAGTTGATGCGGAGGAGGTGAAGGGCCTCCTGGGTTTGGTCGATCGGGATGAAGTCGAGCAGAATTCTAATCGTGTCGTTTCCAATGTAAGTGTATGAACCGTTGTAGCTTAAATCGTTGTCACGCATGAACTCCCGAAGGGCCTCAAATTCTGCTAAAATCTGTTCGTGAAGCATGGTAGTCTCCTTTGTGTTTTGTTAACCATGCCTCTTTGTATCACACCGAATTTCATTTGTAAATAATTATTTTAGTCAGAAATTATTTTTTAAATTAATCCTTTCTTCATTGCGATCCACCGTGTAACGGTTAACTCATAATCGACCCCGGTGGAATTATTCAGTAGCTCCCTGTGTTTGATCTGGCTATGTGGAATCCAGACCTCCCTGTCACCGTCCGTGTAAAGAGTCGCAAAATCCCCTTCAGCCACCTCCGTCATGCAAATCTCAACCGTGTCCATCATTTTCCATTTCCTCCACGTTCTTCGTGTAAAGGTAAAAAGAAATCTTACACTTCCCCTCGCAACGGAACCCCGTTGCTTTACCCGCATCAGGCATCCCAGCCACCACAATCAATAAATCCTTATTTGAATAAGGAATCACCTGCGTTGACTTACACACGGGACATGTTAACTTCATATCCTTGACCTCCCATTTGTTTTGATTTCCTTGGCCAGCCATTCTAAGATAAGCTTTCCAACGGCCTCCTCGGGAGAATAAGTCGAATCGCCCCACTTGCCCGGCTCTTTCTCGATGCTGGCCCGATAGCCAACATTGAAGCGATAATTGCGATTGATAATTATCACCTTTGAACCCAATCTAAAGCGCTCAATCCGGAGATTGGGTTTCACGGCTTCGACTGCCTCAGACTGTGTTTCTCTGGGACCGGTTAACTTATTGACCGGCTGTCTTTGCGATAATTCATATGGGGCCTCTGTCGAAGGTTTAATAAATTTTCCAGACATTAGAAGATGTATCCCTTTTCAGTTTGCGGAAGAATAATGTGAAGATTCTTCCTTGTCCTTGTCATTCCCACGTAAAACACGCGGTGCTCGTCGTCAGCTTCTTGTTGAAAGGTTTGATAGGTCTTATAAGACATGTCCGTCATTACAGCAACATTATCAGCTTCCCCTCCTTTTACGGAATGAATAGTTCTAATGTGAATTCGGGGATCTGCAACTAAAGCTTTGCCGCCACCCCGTCTTAGAATCGCCCTGTAATATTCCCGTTTAACCATGGGGATCTTAGTCATGGCGTCGTGCCAGACGGGGGCCTGGGGGCTAAGCATTTGGCCAGGATTAACCTGTAGTGCCTCGGGTAGGCATTGGTTGACAAAGGCTATATCCTCCGGTTGAAACGGGATCGCGTTCTCTTTTTTTCGAGCCCGCTCCCATGCATAAATGGCCGTGATATGGTTCGGGTCGGTGCTGGTTCCCCAGCTCGTTGTGTAAATATAACCCGCCATTTCGACCATTTCTCTATAATCCTTTAACATATAACGATTGCGAGCTAATAGTAACCAGTCTCCTTTAGATAGGTGCGACCATAGTTGATCCGGGTCGTTGTGAAACGTCACGGACCCCTCCCCCTCTCGGGGAAGGAATTCTTTAGGATACCGCTGCTTGATCTGCTTCGAGATCCTTTGCGCGATTTTAAAGACTTCTTCTGGCATTCTATGGGATTGGTTCAAATAAACCATATCTCCCTTTAAGGATAAGAATTTCTTTACATCGGCCCCGGACCACTTATAGATAGCTTGATCATCGTCGCCGGCTATGTAAATCCTTTTTGCGTTGGCAAAGGCAATCTCAACCATTTTCCACTGTAACGCGCTTAAATCCTGGGCTTCATCGATTATCGCCACCTCCACGGGCACGGTGATCCGGGTTTGAATAAAGCTTTCTATGATATTCGTAAAATCGAGATAACCCCTCTTCGCTTTATACTTTTGATATGTCTGAATGAATTGCTTAAAAGTAAACCAGTTGATGTCCTCGCCGTATTTTCTCCAAACGTCCTTTGGGGACTGCATCGTGTTTCTGGCATACCCCTCAAGAAACAAAAGCCGGTCACCCGAATCGCGGAGACCGGGCATTTCTTCAACATCCCCTCGCATTTTAAACTCGAGGCCCAGAAGTTCTCCTAATTCAGTATAATCCTGGCGTTTCATTACCTGGGCATTTGAAGCGCCCGTCTGACGATACGCCATGGAATGTAGGGTTCTAAAATAAGGAAGGTCGTCACCATGTAAATCGAACCGCTCAACAACACGTTCCTTAGCCTCATAAGCACCTTTTCTGGTAAAGGACACAAAAGCAATCTTATATGGAGAAACACCGTGAGAAAGTTCTTTCTCTAAAATATTCAGGAGTGTCGTTGTTTTTCCTGTGCCCGGCGGGCCCAGAATTACTCTTTGATCAGAAATCATCGTCTTTGATCTCCGGCACGTCAAAATCCTCCGTTTGCTCTTCGAATCGAGGGATAGCCCAGACACGTACTTTTATATTCTTTACAGATAACTTCTGGGGTTCCCCACCCATTTTCCGAATCGTGTCATAGATCTTATTTGGGTGCATTCCCGTGAATCTGTTTTGCTGTAGGAATTTCATTAAATCAGGAGACTGGAAAAAGGTCAACCCGTTCTCGTGAAACGGCTTGTGTTGAAGAATTTCATCCCGTGTTTGAGCGGGCGCTCGTTCGGTGCAAAAGGTTCTTATGAGATAGATCAATTGGCCGATCGGACCAGCATCCTCGGGCGCCTCGATTTCTTCCACATTATCAAGCCGCTCTTGAATAACTTGGTCCCAAATCTCTTGCTTCATTTTACGGGGTATTTTATGGATTTTCTCCATACACTTTTTTCTAAACCGCATTTGATCAATAAGATCTTCTGACGACAGTTCAAGCATTTCCCCTTCAACATCAAGATACCAGATCGGAGGGTCAGACTTTACTTTCTGAAGCGCCCCTAATAAAATCGACGGCCCCGTGTCCTGGCCAATTCCAAAACGGCGGGTGCGGCACATTTCTTTATTACAGACTTCTTTTAGTAGAGTCTCCCCGCATTGGTAAAAGTATTCTTTTTTGCGGTGCTGGCTAATTGACTTCGACATGGTTTGAGGGGATGCTTTCGTGTATTCCTTATTCATCCTCTCAAATTCTTCTTCCCAGTTGTCACCGTATTTTAACCGGCAATAAACACCAACATTGAATGCGGTTGTGTTTTTCTCCCCGAGTGGAATATCCCTTTTACACAGAGCCTGTATACAAGGAGGAGCTCCATCGAGATCGTCCTCCGTAAATGTCTCCGGTTCCGTTTTTAATAGTTCCGCTTCCGTTATTCGCATTATATCGGCCGCATCTAAAAACTCCGTCAGGGATAGAGCCTTGTCGGCCATCAATGCATAGCGGGCTGTATTCTCGGCGTCGAAATAAGGCAGGTTGATCCAATTTCCAATGTCCGTATCTCGATCGATCTTGTCTTGTTTTGGAAAGATTTCTGCTTTGGGATACCCTAAGGCTTGCGCAAAAATCAGTAGTTGCTCCCTAAGAATAGGGGCTTTAATTGGTTCATCTCTCGCGAACAGGTATAAGTGCGCCCCTCCCGATTTGGTTCGGCACGTTATTAAAGGAAGTGAAAGCTCCTTTATTCTTTTATCGAGAGCCACGATGTCAAGGTCGTAGACATCAATGTCTATTGCTCCCCACCAACAGGTCGAATCTTCCAGAATCGGAACGATTCCTAACCCTTGCTTTCCCTCTAAATGATTTTTATAATCTTCTTCCGTCGCCTCGCCTTTTTTAGTAAACGCTCGGCCTTTTGCTTTTTTTCCTTCGACGACCTTTCCCTGGATGTTATATTGCCCGTGCCCTCTTGGGTTACCACGGAACAATAGATAAAAATCTTGAATATCCATGGAGTATACCTTCTCATATTAGAAAAGCCGACCCCCGTATTGGGGGCCGGCTTAGTGTCGTTTAGAACGGGACGTCGTCTTTTTCTTTCCCGTCTACGGTCGAAGCGTAGTCGACCGACGTGTTGCCAGAGTTGATCAGCTTGAAAGAGGCGCGACCCGCTTCAAGCATTTCTTCATCAACCCATCCTTCGAAGTTAATGAGGGTCGTGGAACGATCCCCGATCTGATACCACTTACCATCTTCATTTTCATTGATGGTCGTGGCGATTCGCCACATGCTCAGAAACATCGGGGGCTGTTTTTTGGGGTCGATCGGCGTCCGCAAATTGCTCAGAAGAGACATCCACTTCTTCGAGTGCCGAATCCCCGTTGAGGACAGCGAGAAAATGATCGGCCCCGCTGTGAGATCGTCGGCGATCAGGATGAAGTGGTTGCGGGAATCCTGAATGATATTGCCGTTGTCAAGGATCGAATTATTCTTATCATCGACCTCAACGACACGTTCCATGATGGAAGGATCCGAACCGTGACTTTTCACATAGCCGCCACGATTGGGCAGCCATTCCACGAAATCCCGCTTGTAGGTAATCGGGATGACCAGGACCTCCTTGCCGTAGAGTTTCCCCGTGACGGTGTTGAAGAAATATCCACCACGGGCGCCTTCGATGTAAGAGGCCTCGTCCGGATTACACTGCGGCGAATTCGTCTGAAGAACTCTCAGGAATGGAATGGCATATGCCGATGAATCGGCATTTTCGAATCCCTGTCCTGACATAGCTGCGAGTTCTTCTGCGGAGATCGGCAGTGCGGCTTCGGCGGTTTTTGCCACTTCTTTCGTGGCGGGTTCTTTTTTTGCTTTGGCCATTTTTGTATCTCCTATTATTAGAGGGTGATCTTCGAATATTTATACTCGAAGATGTTAATGGCGTCAGGAAAGTTGACGCCTTTTTTCAAACCATCGCTGACGTGTTTCTTCAAAGTCGCGGAGTGTATATCCTCTTTGTTTTCAAACTCCGCGCCTTTCTCGATAAGGGCCTCGATTACCTCCTTCGCCTTTTCATCATCGCCCCTGCCCAGGGTGACGGTGATCGTGTTTTTGACAAGTTCCGCTCCGTCTTCCGTCGACCTCAGCCACGCCAGCAGGGCCGGTTTGTCGCGGACCGAAACGGAAAGACCGTCTTTTATTTGAATCTTTTTTCCGTCCTGCGTGGTGATCTCCGTGATCTGCCATTGATTCATGATCTCGGGGATCTGGACCTGTCGAACGGAGAAAAGGTCTTTCTTTCGTAATTTCAAGGCCGCTTCAATATCATTGATCGAGGCCCCGAGTTTTTGCACCAATTCATAAATCGAGGAAGCTCTATCCTCGTCGGTTGGTGCTTCTAATACTGCTTGCTTTTTGACCAGTTTTGTAATGAGGCCCAGATCAACCTCCGGCTTGGTTTCTTCACGAATAGCATCCAAGTCCTTAAAAATATCTGGTTGCGGTTGCGTGTTCATTTCTCCTCCTTTATCATGTTAAAGTAAATCATGGAGAGCCCCTTCCTTGAAGAACTCAGCAAAGTTCTTCTTTTCTTGATTGGATTTCTTAACGGTATCATCGATTGTTCCTTTGACAAAAATATCCTTGTAAAGACAAGGATGTTTTTGTCCAGATCGATGGGAGCGGTCTTCTGACTGCCACCTATCTTCCGCTTTAAATGAATTTGAAAAATAATAGTGTAGGTGTGATCTTTGGAGGTTTAAGCCTGTGCCGGCCGTGGCGGGGTTGCCGATAAGCACCTGTATTTTACCCTCTTTAAATTTATTAAGAATCTCGGTTCTTTCGGCTCGGGGTGTTTCACCATAATATTTAGCCACCTTCCAATCTGGTAGGCGCAGACGGAACGCCTCCCATAAAGCGTTAATCTCGGCCGTAAAACGGGACCACACGATGATTGGGTCGTCAGAATCATAATCCTCAAGATCGTAGAAAAGGGCTTCGATTTTAGGATTTTTATCTCCAATAGGATCTCCGGATTCGGGAAAGAAACCACCAACCACCTGCTGGAATCTAACAGACAAAGCAATTTTATTCGGTATCGTAAGCTCCACGTCATTGTAAGTTGTAAACAATTCATCTTTCATTTCCTTATAGATTCGGGCCTGTTCCGAATTCATTTTACAATATAGGTGGGAGTAGATTTTAGGAGGGAGGTCTAAGCAGTCACGCTTCCGAACTCTAAAGGCGTGGGGTTCAATCCGTGATCGTAGTTGCTCAAGATTCTTATACTTTATCAAGGTAGGGTATTCATAAAGACCGTCTTTGTGTAGAACCTTTTTAGCTTCAGGTGGGAGATAGGGGTCACGGATGATTTTATTGCATAATGGGCAATTGAAGAAAACCATCTCACTAAGTCTACGAACACTGCATCGAATCGTCCTTTTACAAAACGGACAGTTCGACTGGGTTTTCAATTGCTTAATCCGCGCGGTGTTCCTTTTATACTCGGCATATCGGTTCTGGAACGAATGAAAGTTCTGCCGCCAGAATCCTTTATGAAGAAACTCGAATTGAGAATAAATATCAAACGGCGATCGTGTGATTTCATTACCTGTTAGGATCCTACGGAACTTAGCTTTTTGCCCGGCCTGGATTATCTGCTTTGTCCGGACCGCTCCGGGGGTCTTTATTCGGGTAGATTCATCGACTATTAATAAGGTATCAAATTCAGCTAAGAAGTTTTGAAAAAGGAGAAACGCTTTTGATTTTTTGAATTGAAGGGCTTCCACATTCATTGTGAATATCATCAGTTTATTCGGCGTGGTGGCCCAGAACCGATACACTTCCTGCATATATTTTTTTGTGCTTTTGCCCTGCCATATATGAGAGGTGTATGGAATAAAATCAGGGAGGTGTTCGGGGACTTGCTCTTCGATCCACTGCTCGTGAACGCCATTTGGAGCTATAACGAATAAGGCGCGGATTAGCTTTTGCTGAAAAAGGATTCCAGCATTGTCTATAGCGACTTTCGTCTTCCCTGTACCGTAACCCATCAGCCATGCAAAGTATTCTTTATTCCATGAAAGCGCTAACGCCTTCCGCTGGTGCTGATAGGGTTCTGTTTTGAACTCATACTTAGTCGCCATTTGGGGGCCGTCCGGTCGGTTTTCTCAAAACAATATTATCCGCATCTTCTTTTTTAATAAGGTAGATGCCACCCTTGAGTTCTGCCTTGAGTTTACCAGCACGGATTAGCTGGACAACACGGCCCGCGGTGCGGTTAATGAGCTCGCCCACTTCTTTCGTGGTGAGCAGATTATTCATTTCATTCTCCCGTAGTCAAGTGTTATATAAGGATTAGCCATTCCATCAAAACTCTTGTTGTGGACCGCCCGCCCGAACGCCACTAAATAAGGGACATTCGACACATGCGGATAATTATCTAAATCTTCCCTGCGGTATATCCCTAAAGGTTCCCCGGTCATTTGTCTGAATCGGCGGACCTTTGAACTAATCGCATAGAAAACATATACATCGAAATAGGGTCCTGTTATACGAGCCCGTTCGGTCCATTCTAAATGTAAATCGGCCTCTTCAATGGATTCCCGATTCATTGCTTGCTCGGGTGTTTCCTCGACCTCGATTCTTCCCCCAATACCGTTTAATAGACCGGCCTGCCACCGGGGGTGAGTTTTCTCTATTAAGAGAACTCGGTCGTCCGGAGTAAAAGCAAAGCCAACTACGAATTCTTCAGTCATGGGTCTCATGGGGCCTCCGTTATTAATAAGGTGACCCCGTTATATCCCATAAAAATCACTTTGTAAATAATTATTTTTTCATTAAATTAAAAAGAAGATTCGAAAGAAAAAGAGATAAGATCTGTTTTTCTTTCGAATAATATCTTTTTTCGATTTATTAAAAAAAGAAGTTTACAAAGTGATTTTAATAGGTTATAAGGCTAATGTCATGGTTAAGATCAGTCCACCTCCCCTCCATCAGCAGAACGGCTTCCGGGGCAAATCCTCGGAGGCCGTTTCTGTTTTCTACTACACGGTGGCGGCCAGTGGCGGCTCTGGTCCGTTTGGCGTGCCTAGCCAACCCTCCGATATTATTCCGAATATTCCTCTCAGTGGCACTCCGAAATTCGCGAGTGTGCCTAGCCAACCCTCCGATATTATTCGATAAATCACCCCCTGGTGGCGGCCCGAGGCCGATTTGAAAAACAAAAAATAAAAAAAAATTTTCAAATCCAAAACTGCCGCCACTGCCGCCACTATGCGCGCGTTTATATAATGATTTTAATGGTTTAGGGTGGTACACTCGGGCTTTCTGGAACGCCACTATGTGGGCATTATATATAATAATATTAATGGGTTAACAGTGGCGGCAAAAAGCTCTTAGAAGGTCACTGTTACGGGTATATGCTCGAGTTTCAAAGAAAGATCGATATTGTTAATAATATCCGTGGGTTAACTAGGGACGTTCAGAGAATGGGCGAGTGACCACTGTTAAGTTATTGATATGATTGGATAAACGGTGAATTTTATTGTGGTCTATCCCATTGGGATTTGAAATTGGATGCTTCTTGGTTTCTAGGTTTTAGATCTTTCGCGCGCTAAGGGAATTAAAGGGTTGAACCCAATCTTTTTCAAAGGCCTGTTGAAAAAAGAGATTTACAACCATGTTTTTTTGTTTTATACTGATCAGACAATAAAGAGAGTTGTATCCTTCCCAGGAGATTTTAATGTTAGAAGTTGATTATTATAGCGCTGAATCAGAACTTGATTATAAGAAACTTCCTTTTCATGCAGATGAGGATTTTCTTGCTTTAACCACCAATCAAAAGCGCTTTATTTTTGCATACTTAATTAAAGATATCATGGGTTGGACCATGATTGACTGCGGAAGGTTCGCCTCAAGCCGATGGGACTGGGACGAAATCAACGCGAAGAGTACTGCATGGCGTCATAAGTATCACCCTTCTTTGGTTCCTTTCATAAAGCAGGTCGATCAGATCCGTTTGGAGCAGCTCGGCCTATCAGTAGAACGCCTCGTTTTAGAAGAGACCTGTATCGCTTATTCCGATTTAACTAATTACATCGACGATAACGGTTGTATTAAGGACGGTAAAGGTCTAAAATCTCTCCCTCCTGAAGTCAGACGGTGCATTTCTAGCATAGAAATCATTGATACACCAATCGGGCCGAAGACCAAGATCTCTCTTTGGGACAAGGGGTCGGCCCTGAAACGCCTTCAAAACATAAAGGGCCTGGGTAACACGAAGCGTCTTGAGGTATCAGGACCAGATGGCGGCCCTATCGAAACGAAAAACTCCCTCGATTTATCTACTTTAACCAATAAAGAACTCGAAATCTTAATTAAATTGACGGAAAAGTCGAATGCTGGTGGCCCTAGAGAATAGCCCTATAATCAGGACCGCGATACAACAGCCCGCTTCACTGCGGGCTGAAATGTGTCGGAGGAACTTCTTTTTCTTTGTGAAGGAGTTCTGGAACGTGATTGTTGAAGCGGACCCCGTTTATAATTGGCACATAGAGCTACTTTGCAATGAATTGCAAAAGATTGCTTGGGGAGTTATCGCCGGCCGTGAGAAAGAATATGACCTTATTATAAACATCCCACCCGGCACGACTAAATCAACCATTTGCGCTCAGATGTTTCCTGCCTGGGTCTGGATCGCTCGTCTGCCTAAGCTGAAATATGCCAAGGAATACGAGGCCCATAAGAAGAAATACGGGAAGAAGCCTTATTTAGGATCCTTTTGCAGATTTATTACAGGCAGTTATGCGGGTTCGTTAGCCCTAGAGCATGCAGAGCTGTCTAGAGATCTCATTCGATCGGATAAGTATAAGACGTACTTTCCCGAAATGCAAATCAGGCAGGACAAGGACGCTAAATCCAATTACAAGAACACCAACGGGGGAACCCGTTTCTCTACGTCAGTCGGGGCCACAGTCACGGGGGTCCACGGGCATTTCATCATCATCGATGACCCCTTAAACCCCGAGCAGGCGATCTCAGATGCGGAGCGGTTGACCGCAAATAACTGGGTGGGCCGAACCCTTTCAACTCGGAAGGTCGATAAGAAGGTCACTGTAACAATTATGATTATGCAGCGCCTTCATAAGATCGACCCTACCGGGTTTCTTACTGAGAAGAAGGGTAAGAAATACAGACACTTAGTTCTGCCTGGCGATCTATCCTTTGAAGTCAAACCGGCTCATTTAAAGAAGTTCTACAAAGGTGGCCTTCTTGACCCAATCCGTATGTCCAGGACCGTACTTGATGAGATGCGTGCGGATCTTGGATCATACGGCTATTCAGGGCAAGTCGGCCAGGACCCAAGGCCCCTGGAAGGGGGTCTATTTCAAAGGGAATGGTTTGAGATTGTGCGGGCCGCGCCCGCGGGCGGAACGCCATGGGTTCGTGGCTGGGACTTAGCGGCCACCGGAGAGAAAGAGGCGAAAGCTCAGTCCTCTAGCCCGGCCTTTACAGCGGGTGTTCGCATGAAATATGTTAACGGAGTCTTCTATATTGGGCACGTATCCCGTTTCAGGGGTAATCCCCAGGCCGTCCGCAATGGAATGAAGAATACGGCCTCTCAGGATGGTGTGGATACCATTATAGACTTTCCCCAGGATCCTGGTCAAGCCGGAAAGGCTCAGGCGCAAGATCTAGCTGCTCATTTGGTCGGTTATGATGTGAGATATTCGGTCGAGTCAGGAGATAAGGTTCTCCGGGCAAACCCCTTTTCAGCTCAATGCGAAGCGGGGAACGTCAAACTTGTAGAGGGGGACTGGAACGAGGCCTTTCTAGATGAAGGTTCTTTCTTTCCGAACGGTTTTAAAGATCAAATCGACTCCGCTGTCAGGGCCTTTACTCGTCTTGTGAAGATGGTCAAGTCAGGTGGCAATGAGGTAGGCGGCCCAGCGGGTTGCGAAAACACCCGTAATTTAAACCCGGATAAGGCAGCTTAATATGGAAAAGATACCAGTTGAAAGTCCAAAAGAGGAAAGTCCCGAGGAAGAACGGACCGTTAATCCTACCTTTGAGATGGTGGATGACGAGGGACAGCCGTTAAGCCTCACCAATGAATGGGGCGTTAACGGGGCGAAAGTCTATTCAGGGTATGTTCACGAGGAGTTTCTCAAGGTCCTTCAGGGGCAACAGGGTCAACGCATTTATCGAGAGATGCGGGATAATGACTCGACTGTCGGGGCAATCCTTTTTGCGGTTGAAATGCTTCTCAGAGCGGTTCCTTGGTCCGTTGAATATGATAGCGAGGAAGATGAAGATATCTCTAGGGGCCACACGCCCTATAAAACGGAGGGCGCGCCCGCGATTAAGATAACGGATGCGGCCTCCGCTGTAGCTTTCGTTGAATCTATCCTGGATGACATGGATCATACCTGGGAAGATTTCATTGCTAATGTAGTCACAATGCTGACATTCGGCTGGCAACTGACAGAGATCGTCTACAAAAGGCGCCTCGGGCCGGCCGAAACAGATAAGCGGTTCAAATCCAAGTATTCAGACGGGCTTATCGGTGTTCGCAAATTAGGGAATCGCGCCCAGGAAACTCTAGACCGTTGGGAGATAACTAAGAACGGTGAAGTCCTCGGGATGTATCAGACGCCTCCTAATGCGGGGCCGTTGCGGTATATCCCTATGGAAAAGGCGTTGTTGTTTCGGACCACGCCGAACAAAGACAATCCTGAGGGCCGCTCTGTTCTGAGAAACGCCTATCGGCCCTGGTACTTTCTGAAAAACATTCAGGAAATCGAGGCTATCGCAATCGAACGGGAGCTCAACGGGCTGCCCGTGGTCTATATCCCGAACTCCCTGATGGATTCGAAGGACGCAAATAAGCAAGCAACGGTTGCTAAATATGTAAAGCTCGTCAGAGACATCAAATACAATTCCCAAGGCGGGGTAGTTCTTCCCTCAGACCCCTTTTATGATGCGGAGGGGAAACCAACCAGCCTCAGGCAGGTCGAATTAACCCTCTTAAATGCCGGTGGTTCTCGGGCGATTGATACTGATAAAACGGTCAAACGCTATGAGGGTAATATAGCAAGAACCATTCTCGCAGATTTCATTATGCTGGGCCAGGGCGATAAGGGGTCCTTCGCTCTTTCGAAAAGCAAAACTGACCTCTTTTTAGGGGCCTTAGAGGGCTGGAATAATGCAATAGCGGCCATTCTGAACAGAAAGCTTATTCCCGATCTCTGGGAAATCAACGGCCTTGATCCCAATCTCATGCCGTATCTTAAACCGGGCCGTGTGGCGCCGGAAGATATTGAAGAGCTCGGGACGTTCGTTGAGAAACTGTCCAGGGCCGGGTTTGTTTTGGCCCCGGACGAAGAGACGGAAAACCGTCTCCGCTCCGCTGGTGGTCTCCCCGATAAGATTCCTGATGAACTATCCGATGACATGGACACGGATATTGTGATTGAGGAAGAGGAAGAGGAAGATCTTGAGCCGCCTGAGTGATATTGCAAATAGATATGAACCACGTATTCGCAATGGATTGATACGTGCTTTTAATCAGATAAGGAGTAAAACATCCTTGAGGGAGCTCGAAGTTGCAATACGGGCGTCCGGTGTTGAAGGCGTCATGAATTACATGAAAGATACCCCAGGCATAATTAGCCAGCAGATAAGGGATGATCTCGATGATGCGATTCGTGACTCGGGCCGGGCTTCTATATCTCTAGTCCCTAAGGGGGCTGTCGTTGATGCGACCCATCGCTTTTCAACGACAAATCCCTTTGCAGCGCGGGCCATTCGCAATTATGAGTTGAATCTTATTCAGGGAATCTCGTCTGATACCGTGTCGGCCGTTCGAAATGCCGTCGAAGCGGATATTCTTTCGGGTGCCAATCCCCGATCGACGGCGAGGGTGTACCGTAACACGATCGGTTTGACCCCCTCTCAAGAGCGGGCCGTTAGGAATTATAACAACTCCCTGAAGAATCTTGATACTGACGCTCTCGATCGCAAACTGAGAGATGGTCGTTTCGATAGCAAGGTTAGACGCGCAATTCAGGACGGGAAACCATTAGCTGCTAAAGATGTTGAGCGTATGACCCAGCGTTATCGAGAAAGATATATCAAATATAGATCGGAAGTGATCGCTAGAACTGAATCCCTGCGGGCCGTGTCAATTGGGAATCAAATGGCGATGGATCAGATGGTCCAGACGGGGGCCATTGATAAGACGAAGGTCCGGAAACACTGGGTATATACACGGGACGCCCGCACGCGCAATGAGCATGTAAAGATTCCGATGCTGAATCCTAACGGGGTAGAGATCGATGGGTTCTTTACGACACCTCTAGGGCCGTTGAAGTTTCCGAGAGACCCCATGGGAGCAGCAGGGAACACAATTCAGTGCCGTTGCGCCGTAGTTTATCGGCCGGTGAAAGACGGCGGTTCAGTTTCTCCGGATCCTGTTGTCCCTCCGCCGGCCCCGCGGGTTAAGCCGAAGCCGAAGTCGAAGCCACGGGCAAAGAAACCTGCGGCCCCAGCGCCACCGGCCCGTAAATTTGAAACATGGAGCGAAAAAGACCTATTTTCTTCAAAAAAGCCTAAGCCTAAAGGGCTCAGTGTTTTTGATGATCCACCGAAGGATCCGGCGCAACTAAAGAGGCTCGTAGAGGTTAATAGAGCCGCGAATCGCAATATACCGGGCCCTGCTAATTCGACCATGGCTATTAAGAAAAGAAAAGAAGCCTGGGCGAAGATGGAGAAACTCAACAACGCCTATGCCAGGACTCTTACTAAAGAGGAACTTAGGACGGAAAAGATCAACGTTTGTAAAGATATGCTGCGAACCCCGTCCAATATGAAGTGGACTAAAGCGCTCGATAATAAACTTGGGGATGCTACTGAATGGATACCCTTCGATGTTTTAAATGCGCTAAGAGCTGATGGGTTGACAATCAATTTCAGTCCGAAAACGATGTCTCAGTATCGGGCCTATTTTAGAAAGCGGCAACGGGGCACGGACCCATCTGTATGGCTTGCTAAAAATGAGAATTATGATGTAATCGCTCATGAATTAGGACACGCCGTAGATCATCTATTCTCTGGCGGTCGATCAACTACAGGAATGAACTGGGCAAATGGAAAGTTTGTTTCTGCTGCCGATGGGCAAAAACTCCGTGAGATATATACGAACTATCACGGTAGCAAAAAAATAGGTCAATATAGTAATGGGGACGGGGCCTATTGGAAAGCAAACTGGATGACCCAGTATGAAGGCCGAATCTATAAGCATGTTTTTGATGCGGGTGGTGAGGATTCGGAGTGGTGGTCGATGAATATTCAACGGTATGCGGGCGCTCGCGTAGGAAAGCGCGCCGCGGGTGGATGGTCAAAAGCTCAAAAGATCTATGAAGATCTGGCTGAGTTCATAGAAACGAAGTTCGGGAGAGACTTCATTACTGATGCAGATTAAATTCAAACACAAAAGTTCTGGTAGGGAGGGGGTCATTGAATACGATGAACCCAATCGGAAGGCCTCTATTCAATATGACGGGGACTCCTCTGCTATTAAGAGCTTCTTGAACACGGTCCGAGAATTCCGTGTTCCAGAATCTAAGCGAATCGATGATTTTAGGATTGATCGGCAAAAGCCTACTCGATCCCTTCAGTATATGGAAATGGCCCTTTGTGAATTGTATGCCGAAACTGGTTTCTGGATCCTTTGGGAGACACAGAAATAAATGGCAACTGTCGTTTTAGGTCTCATAAATCACACTTCGATCAGCACGGCGGAATCAACAACCGGCTGGACGGTCTTTGATGTTTTAGACACGGACATTAAGAAGGAAGGGTCGAACGGGATTGCTGGAACCTTTCGTGCGGATGCAACTCATGGGTTTTATAATGCAGGATCTGCACCGGTCACCGCCGTCGATAAACATTTTCGCATATGGGTCAATACGATCTCATTGCCGTATCTTGAAACAGAGGCCGGGGGCGGTGTAGAAATATCCTTTAATGATGGTAGTGTAACAGAATATGTTACAGCCTTCGGAAGTGATACCTATGACGGTGGTTGGGTCAATTTTGTAATTGACATGAATCTATTGACGACCCTCACGCTTGCAAATGTTGAGCAGTGGGGCGTCCGTCCGCAGTATACAACAAACGCGAAGAATGTTGATAACTTTTGGGTTGATTATCTCCGCTATTTAGATGGATATTATGCTACAGGCGGAACGAGCGGAGATGAAATCGGGCTCGCTTTAATCGCGGCCAGGGATAAAGACGATGGTGCAGGAACGCTTCGAGGGTATGGCGTTCTTATTGCTATTGAGGGTGTGTTTTTCTCTTATGGTGAATTACAGATAGGGAACGGGTCCACAACAACATGGTTTAAAATGGACGGGGACGTCATTATTTTTACTGATCAACCCGTTGCAGCGGGGCTTTATCCAATAAGAGCGCAGGGTACGGGATGCAGAGACGATATTAAAGGATCTGTGATAAAGACGGGCGGAACGACGCACAACACGCGCTTTA
>Ga0180437_10006127_pt1 | contig 16172 bp, 28 predicted proteins | sample SS_ome_4_FD_132410 | JGI IMG/M metagenome (GOLD analysis project Ga0180437, IMG submission 132410) | Hypersaline lake sediment archaeal communities from the Salton Sea, California, USA - SS_3_D_1 metaG | ecosystem: Environmental > Aquatic > Non-marine Saline and Alkaline > Hypersaline >...
GTACTTCGACTCCAGTAGTTATCCGAACCAGAACCCCGACGTGCTGGTCGTCGAGGGACGGAGCCGCCATGAAGCCTAAAGACCCACTGGAGGTGTTCGTTCGCTACCCGGACGGTAAGGAGAGGTTCACAGGGCACGCTTGCGGGACCTGCGGGATCCTCAGCTCTGTAACTTCGTTCATCGGCACCGAGGAAGAGCTGACGAAGCTAACGAAGGACGCGGCGACGCGGTGTTGCAATCCGACCTGCAGAGTATGCGGGAAGCAAACCGAGCGGTACCACAAGCTGTGTAGCGAATGCAGGCACAAGCAGTTCAACGAGCGGGCGCGTTTGGAGGAGGAGCAGCGTCGGGCGAAGGCGGAGAAGGTCAGCTACGTCGACTACAAGGGCGGGGGCGTATTCCTGGACGATCGGTTTTTCGAGAGCGTGGGCGACGTGCTGGAGCACTGCGAGTGCGACGCAGTAGATCCTCCGCAGGATGTGTGGGGAGCGATCGAGATCCCGTTCTGTCTGGATGCGGACCACGTCGTTGATAACGCGCTAGACGACCACCACGACGGAGCGGGCGACGATCTCAGCAACGCTAGCGTGAAGGAGCTGCAAGAGCTTCTGGACGGTTGGTGTCAGAAGCAGGGGATAGTAAGCTACGAAGCTGACTGGAGCACCTTGGTAATCATGCCCGAGCCGGAGTCCGATGACGATGAAGAAGCTGCTGATCCTAGTTGACTTAGACGGCATCTGCGCCGACATGGTCGGGGAGCTGATCGACGCCTACAACCTCGAAGCTGAGGAAGAGGACGAGGTCAGCATTGCGGACCTTACGACGGACGAGCTGGAGGCTTGGACTCCGCTCGGGAAGGACCTTTGGAAGTTCATCAACAAGCCCGGCTGGTTTGAGAACCTGCCTCCGCTGCCTGGGGCCGTCGATTCGCTGGAGAAGCTACACGACGCCGGGCACGACGTTGTGATCTGCTCGTCCCCGGGAAACCCCGAGTTCGGTGCTCACGGCGCTTCGGAGAAGTCTCGCTGGATCCGAAAGCACCTGCCTTTCTTGCCTTGGAGGAACTTTATTCTGACGCCCTTGAAGCACATCTGCCGCGGGGACGTGTTCATCGACGATTCGGTAGGCAAGTTAAGCAACATGCGCGAGGCGTGGCCGAGCACGAAGCTCATATGCATCGCGTGGCCGTACAACACGGGCGCCAAGTGCGACCTGCGCGCCGAAGGTTGGGAGGACACGAGAAAGGCGTGGGAGACCATCGTCGAGGCTATCGAGCGCGTCGCTCAGGGAGAGGAGATCTGATATGCCGCTGTGTCAGAAGTGCGAGAAGGTCGAGGCTGCTAAGGGGTCTCCGTGTCTGTGTGAGGACTGTTGGCTCGGTCCGGCCCGGAAGAAGATTGTTCTAGCGTTGGACGTACCTTCGCGGAAAGAAGCTCAGCGTCTGGCGTGCTCGCTTGCGGGACGTGTGGGGGTCTTGAAGATCGGACTCCAACTATTCCTCGCGGGCGGCGAGCAGACGGTGTTTGCTGCTCAGCAATCAGGCCATGAAGTCCTTTTGGACCTCAAGCTGCACGACATACCCAACACGGTAGCGAGGGCCGTAGAGAGCCTTTCTAGGCTCAGCGTGGACTACTTGACGGTGCACGCCTCGGGCGGCCCGGAGATGATGCGCGCGGCAGTTGAAGCTGCGGGGGACAAGACCAAGATCTTAGCGGTAACTCTGCTGACTTCGATCAGCGAAGACGCGCTCAGCTCCCACCTGCGCGTACAGCTCGGGGCGGGGGAGTACGTGATGGCGCTCGCCTCTGCTGCACACGAGGCAGGCGTTGCTGGGTTTGTGTGCAGTCCTCGGGAGGTTGCTGTTCTCCGAGACCGACACCCGAGCAGCTTGTTGGTCGTCCCGGGGGTCCGTTCAGCTGGTGCGGATGTGGGAGACCAGGCGAGGGTGGGAACGCCGGCACAGGCGGTGGAGGACGGCGCGAGCTACATCGTGGTGGGGCGGCAGATCAGAGGAGCCGAAGACCCGGTGTTGGCGGCTGATGAGATCTCCAAAGAGATCCTGCCTCACATCCACCCTTTCTAGCTCCCGGATTGACGTGCGCAACCCACGTGGTATGGTTGTCGAGGTTCAATGACTCGCTGGACGACAACTCTCGGGCATATGAAGACGCAGTCAGCGTCGGCCCAGAGGTGCGTCCGTTTTGTGGGCAAAGGCTACCAGGAACCGGCCGCAATAGACCAAGCGTCGACCTCCCCAGATAGCCTTAGCGCCATTGGAAATCCCTTGGAGGTCGACGTAGGCGGTTAGTAGGACAGGACATCATACAGCTCCGAAAGCCGCCTAGGGAAACCTCGGCGGCTTTCGTCATTTCAGGCACAGCTCAGGTGGGCGGGTTTGCTGCACGGGTCTTGGATAGACGGATTCATGATTCAACTGGGGAGCCGTTCGGTGCCGTTGGAGGTTCGATTCCTCCCTGTGCTACCAGGAAGCCGCAGTAGCGGCCAGATCATTGACAACCGATAGTTTGGGGAGGCGGAGTTTTACCTGCCTCCTTTTGCTCCCGTCGTCTAGGGGTTAGGACAGCGGCCCTTCAAGCCGCGAACAGGAGTTCGATTCTCCTCGGGAGCGCCGCTTGACAAGTACTTTTCCACCTGATAGGGTTATGGCTGATTCGCAACAAGGAGTCTGTGATGCCGAAGAGAGACGACCCTGAAATCACCACGGAAGAGAAGACCGCCGAAGAGTCGGAAACCGAGGAGAAAGCCAAGAGCCCGGCCGAGATGAAGCGGGAGCTTTTCGAAGCGGTGTCCAAGGCTATGGAAGCCGAGGAGAAGGCCAAGAAAGCTTGGGAGAAGGCCAAGGCGACTCGCAGCGCGGCCATCAAGAAGATCAAAGACACGGTAGGCAGCGGGCGGTATCGGTGGAAGGGTAAGGTAGTTCGGATCTCTCGACGCGGCGATAACTACCACTTCGTCGAGGAGTCCGAGCCGGACATCGAAGAGATCGGCTAGATCGCGTCCAACCAAACGGTCTACAGCGCACTCGACGCGATTCTCGCGTCAGCGGCGCAGAAGGAGAGTGAGATGGTAGACGAAGCACAGAAGGAAGCACTCGGCCCGGCCGAGCGCATCATCGGTGCGATGCAGACCCACGCGGGCCACATGCACCACGGACGCACAGGCGTCGTGGTTCGCGACAACTCGCCGGTAGGGGCTACCTGGTTCCCCGCGGTGAAGCGCAAGGAGGGCGACAAGACGCTCATCTACCGCGAAGCGAAGGTAGGCAAGCGTCGGCAGAGGACCAAGCTCGGAATGCTCTGGGCGGACGACACGGTACGGGACGACAACCGGCGCAAGCTGGGCGAGTTCCGGACGCCTGGGATCTTCACCGAAGCGGCTGTGTGGATGTACAAGCAGGCTGTCGAGGTGTGGAAGGTGGACAGTCAGTTCGCAGCCAAGTGGGCGAGCTGGCAGTACGCTCAGGATCACCGCGACATGAAGGTCGTGCTTGCGGCACTTATGCTCGTGCAGTCCAAGAAGGGAGATCCAGTCAAGGAAGGCGACGAGGTGCTGTTCCTCGATGACGACTTCCGCGACGTAGGCGAGGCGATGTTGCTGACCTACGACAAGAAGTCTGGAATCAACCTCGACGCCAAGCAGCTGCTTCGCGTACGGAAGGTTCTCGAGCTGCCGGAGGTGGCGGAGATCAACCGAGAGCTGGGCTTCGGTAGGTCGCTTCGTCGGCCATTCCTCGGTCGTTGGCCGAAGGCGGTGGAAAAGTGGCTGCGGTACCGCGAGCGCAACCCGCAGTTGCTCGAGGGGCTCGTCAAGGCGGGGTATCGCAAGACTGTGATCAACCTCGCGCGCCAGGTCGGCTACAAGCCCGACTCGCCGCAGTTCTTCAAGACGCTGCGGTGGCGGCAGGACCAGACGGATGATGGGCGCCGATCGATGGCCATCGGAGAGGCAGTTGCCGAGGCGGAGTCTTGGGACGACCTATCCGAGGAGCAGATCTGCGAGCGCATCGTAGCCGACAAGCCGAGCATCAAGGTCATCTCCGGGCGTCTCGGGGCTACGGGGCTAACGCGCGCAGTCCTGCTTGCTGCTGTCGAGGCAGGCTCCTTCAGCGACAAGGATCTGATCATCTACTCGCCAACCTTCGAGGACCTGGGGTTGCTCAAGATCAAGGTCGTCAAGGAGAAGCGAGACGCGGCACTTGCCAAGGCGAACGACATGCGGGCGGCGAACATCGCCTCTCGTATGCGTAGCAAGGAGGAGAGGGAGAAGCTCGAAGAGGCGGCTGACAAGGCCGTCGCGAAGGAGGTTGAGAAGGTCCTCAACAACCTACGGGTCTACTTCTTCGTCGACATCTCGGGCTCGATGGAAGCGTGCTTGGAGATCGCCAAGAGCCACATCTCGCGGTTCCTTCAGGGTTTCCCTCTGGATCGAACTCACGTGACGGCTTTCCACACGGTCGGGCGCGAGGTGAGGATCAGGCACGCTTCGGCGGCAGGTGTCCGGAACGCGCTGGACGCGTTCTCTGCCGGCGGCGGCACCAACTACGGTGCGGGTGTTCTTGCCCAGTGCAACAACTTACCGAAGGACGATGAGGACGTGCTCTTCATTTTCATCGGCGACGAGAAGGCACGGACCTTCGATCACGACGTTCGCGCGTCGGGTCTTCGTCCGATGGCGTTCGGCTTCATCAAGGTCGAGTCCCACTTCGGTGGGTATGGAAGGGCGGTCCAGGACACGGCTGTCCAGCTGGGTATTCCTTGCTTCATGGTCGACGAGCGCACGTTCGGCGAGCCTGGCAAGGACCTCGACCCCTACGCCATTCCGAGGATCGTCCGCAACCTTGTCGATTCTACTCCGGTGGGTCGGACGGTGGCGACGCAGCTTCCTCGGCGCGAGTCGCTGCTGGACAAGATCCTGAAGACCGATCTGCTCGAGAAGCCTCTTGCCTTTCGGTAGGCCCCGTGTGCGGGTACCGGGAATGTGTTCAGCCAGGCGTTCTGTAGCAAAGGAGCGGTATAGATCATGCCGATACCGTCTGAGAAGAAGTGGAAGGATCTTTTGAGGTCGATGGAAGAACTGGGGGAGGAGCTGGGAGTTCCTTGTCCGACTGAGGCACTACCGCACTTGACCCACGATCACTTAGGGCTCCTTTATGGTTGGCTTGCTAAGGGGCTGATCTCCTATCGCAGGAAGTTGACCGAGGCGAAGCCTACCAGGGAAGCGCTGTCGAGCGATCCAGGATACACGGTTCGGGACGGGGCTGTCGTCTTGGATGTAGATGAGTGGGGGGAGTCATGAGCCTTTGCGAATGCGGCCATCCGCGACGGGAACATTGCTCTTGTGGGCAGCACTGTATGCATCCCAGCAAGCCGATCTATATCGACGCGGCTCAGGCTGAGGCCATCAAAGAAATGTTGCCCGAGTTGACAGGTTCTCGTTTGGAGGCGGCTCGGCGATTGCTTGGGGAGCCCTCGGGATGGGAGGTGTCCTGCACCTGTACGGGTTATAGGAGGGCGGCGTAATGATGGGTCGAATGGATGTCGTTCGGCAGGGTAGCTGCTACGCCTGCGGTGGTTCTGGAAAGGATCGCCGCAGGCGTACGCGACCTTGCCCTAAGTGCGACGGCACAGGCAAGGGGTTGGTGTGCTCTTCGTGCGGGGAGTCGATGCCGTGTTCGGGTACTGACCCCAACATGTTCGATCAGTCTTCTTGTAACAAGGACGAGCTGCAGGAGATCTTGAAGTACATCGACGGGCATCGCGAGGGGATGCTCACGGACGGCGAGCTTTTCGGCTTCCTCGTAGAGGTGCTGAACGTGCGCCCCTGGCAGCTCGCCTACGCGCTCAACTCGATCGCTAACCTTACCCTGCGCGAGCGATTCGAGGAGTGGCTGGACCACTTGAACCCCGAGACCGAGATGTTGTTCCACGGGGAGATCATCAAGCCGAGCGCGAGCTTGCTAAATGTGTTGGCTGCGAGGAAGACGTGATGGGACAGTTCGACATAAGCGACCCGGCAGATCTAGGCGGAGGTTGGAGGGCTCTCTTCGAGGTGCGTGACGTTCCTGGAGGCAAAGAGTTTCGGATTCGCGGCGGCGCTTCTAAATTTCTTCTACCTGGGGACACGGTCTCTTTCGTCTACAAGGTCGACGAGGATAAGTCGCAGAGGAAGAAGCCGCAGGACGACTGGAGGGTATGGTGAGCTGGAGGGACCATCTGCAGGATACCGAGACGCTCGTCGCGCCTTGGCTCGGCGGACGGTCTCTTTGCACCTTCGACCGCAAGTGGGCCATCAAAGGCCGGCTGCCGCACGAGCACGGCTGGTACCGCTTCGAGACGGTGGGACGCAAGGCATCCATACGTGAGGCTGTGGAGCTGTGGGAGGCACCAACAGACGAGCTGCGTGGGGTTATCCGCGGCTACCTCGTCGGCGACCGACTGGTGCCCGACAACATCCGAGTAGGCGACCCAGCCAAGCTCGCGCATACCTTCGAGCGGGTGCACCTCCTAGAACAGGGCATAGACCGCTTTGAGAGGGTCTCTGCGGGCCGTTTCTACGGCGGAGGGCCTCTGGTTTACCAGGAGCAGGGAATGCCTTCAGAGGCGGATGAGGCGGTCCTACAGGCATTCTTGGACAGGACCGACAGCGTGGACGACATTGCGAGCGTGGCGCCAGCTCTCGAGGCGGCTTTCCGCTACGAGACGCAACTGCGAGCTGAAACCGAGGAGCGCCGTCGTTTGGAGCAGGAGCGTCGAGAGCGTGAGGAGCGTCAGAGGCGCATCCGGGAGCAGCTTGGCGATGGAGCCGGGCGCCGGCAGGTCGCACAAGAGGACTTTGGCGAGGCGGCGAAGGCCGCGCTTGCTGCCGCGGGCTGCGAGTACTTGGATCACAGGGCGGCACGCGGTCGACAGGACGAGATGGTCGTCCGGTACCAGTTGGACAACCAGCGCTTGGAGTGTACCTGTCACGTTCATACTTTGCGGATCATCGATAGCGGCATCTGCCTAACCGCTCACTATGACGATCCCGACTTCGACGACGGCACGGAAGGCGATACATGGCTAACGCTCGAAAGTCTGCCAGGTGTTGTGCGTCAGGCGATAAGAGAGAATCGATTGGTGGTCCACAGGCACGTGGGGGTTCGATGAGGTGCCCCGAATGCGACAGCTGTGACATTCGCAGAGAGCCGCGAGCGCCCGAAACGGGTCCTTGGGACTATAAGTGTCAGAGCTGCGGTCATGAGGCGTATAGAGGGGAGTTCTGCGACCCTCCTGCGCGCATCGTAACGCCGGAGGATCTCGGGGACGACGACATCGAGGGGAATCAACGCGACACGGGAGTCGACATGGAAGCTGGTGTGGTCGTAGGCAAAGCCGGAGAGCCGATCTATTGGCACGCGCCGAAGGGTCGGACCGCGGCCTACCTGCCCGACAGCCCGACGCTATGGCAGGTGCTCTGGCACAACCGCACGGTGCTGCAGGGCTTTGCTCATTCTCACCCTGGTAGCGGATACCCACACCCGTCGCACGAGGACGTGACAACCTTCGCGGCTGTCGAGTCTGGTTTGGGTAAGAGGTTGGATTGGTGGATCGCCACCGAAGACGAGCTGAGCCTCGTTCGTTGGGCCGGTCCCGGACGATTGGATTACACCACGTGGTTCTCGCCTACGAGCGAGCCTGAGTGGGTAGGAGAGCTGAGGAAGCTTTCGCGAGAGGAGGCCAACGATGGCAATGGACGGAACTGAGAACGACGCAGCGGTCGACAGGATCGCAGACCAGGTAAACATGCTGCAGGACGGCGAGGCTATGATCAACGTCACCTGGAACGGGCAGAACGGCGACATGGGTCCCGTGCTGCGCGACTCTCCGGACGACCAGGTGAAGGAGTGGGTGCAGGAAGCCGTTCGGACGGGCGGCGTCCCGGGCATCGACGCAGATCCGGCGGCCGACTTTACCGACTACGTGGTGGACAAGGTCGACACGCAAGCGGGGCCGAAGCTCATGGTTCGACCCAAGGTGCCGTTCGGAGGAGCCAATGTGTGATCTCTGCGGTTGGGAGGAGTTCCTTGACAATGCCGAGCAACTTCTGGCGGACGTCGAGGAGCTTCCCGACCGCGCCGAGGACTTCGCCGACTCCGTCAAGGAGAAGGTCGAGGGCATGGTCGACTGGGCGCGCGATAACGAGCACGTCACCGGTCCGATGGAAACGGCCCTCGACAACATGGCGGCGGGAGTAGCGCGGTGGCAGAGATAACGGCCGAGGTATTCGAGGAGAAGGTTGGATCTCCTCCACACCAAGACGACCTCGAGCGTTCCAACTGCTCTCTAGCCGGAAACTCGGGTCATCACCAGTGCGGGTGGTGCGAGAAGCACGACAAACCGCGCTTTCTGTGCGGCTGTCTTGTTGGGTTGATACATGAGCATTGAGGCGGGAGAGAGCTACCGCATCCATCTCGATTGGTGGGGCGAGTGTCGGACGTGCAAGCATTGGACGGGAGATCGAGCGATGCAGCGCGAGGGTGAGGACGTTCCGACTTTTCTCGCTCGCCAACGTCAGAACAAGGACAAGTTCACACCCCGATGCAATTGTTCGGAGTCTGATCTGTACAAGCAGGAGACTTGGACAGGGGGCCGCTGTGCGGAGTGGGACAGCTTCGACTTCGAGACGGCCTTCAAGATCATGCAAGAGGATGAGGAGAAGAAGGCATGCGGCGCGTCATAGTCGTAGGGGCAGGAGCGTTGGGCTCACATGTCGTGCAGTTCTTGAGGTCCGTGCAGGACATCGAGATCAAGGTCATCGACTTCGACCGAGTCGAGCGCAAGAACGTGCTCAGCCAGTTCCACGGCGCCAAGACCGTGGGCAAGAACAAGGCGCAAGCGCTCAGTCAGACGATGCAGTTCATGTACGGGCTGAGGCTGCAGGTGGTGCCGCACAAGCTCACAGCGGATAACTATTCCAAGTTGCTAGGCGGTGCGTTCCTCATCATCGACTGCCTCGACAATGCCGAGGCGCGCAAGCTCGTTCAGAGCTTCGCCCGCGACCACGACGTACCATGCCTTCACGGCGCTCTAGCGGCCGATGGAGCCTTCGGAGCGGTGGTGTGGGACTCGGACTTCGTTATCGACGAAGAGCCCTCTCAGGGGGCTGCTACGTGTGAGGACGGTGAGCACTTGCCGTTCATCGCAATCACCTCGGCGTACCTGGCGCGAGCCGCGCAGGTGTTCTTGGACTCTTGGAACGACCAGGAACCGAGCGCGGAGCGCGGGTCTAGGATCGGATTCCAGGTGCATCCGGGGGGCGTCGTTAAGACGGGGTCGGGAAAAAGGTCTTGACGACCTAGGTTCCACCTGATAGGGTCATAGACGTTGACAGCTTGACTGTCAGTTCTTTGAAAACGCGTCGTCTACACACGACACATGGGGGCTTTTGAGGGATGGGTTCCCTCAGCATGTTCAAGCCACGTCACTCGCTCCTTTCGGGGAGCTGCCTTCGCGGGCATACAAGCTTTTTCGGTTCGACTCCGGAAGCCTCCTCCATCTCGTGCCAACAGTACCGATCATACAAGCAACCTTTGCAGGTTCGACTCCTGTCTCCCCCTCCTTATGGGGGAGAGGCCCGGTGGTCGGGCACTAGCTATCCAAGCTAGCTATAAAGCTAATCCCGGTCAGCACACTCGGCACGGGCTGAATCTGCCCCATTAGATCAGTGATAGATCGCTTGCAGTTTAACAGCTCCTGCACCTCCCCTCCATTAAGGAGGGCGCCGTCACGAGCTTACAAGCGTTAGGTCCAGCACAGCTGGAACGCACACCTCAGCAAGAGGACCGTGGTTTGATTCCACGATGGGGCTCCAGGGCGTTCATCTCGATCGCGCTTACAAGCATCACTTGTAGTTCAGTTGGAAGAACTACGGGCTCTTAACCCGTCAGCGCAGGTTCAAGTCCTGCCGAGTGCAACATTTCAAGCGCCTCACCTCGAGCGTCCGACACTTTTCGACTCGTCGTTTTTTCGATCGTCTCGTGCAGCCGGGCTTCGGCCCGGCGCACACTTGGGCCTTTACAGAGGATCGGTTCCTCACCTGATCGTTAATCAGTTAAGCGCAAAAAACACAGCTCTTGCATCTCCCCTCCATTAAGGAGGGCGCCGTCACGAGCGTACAAGCACTCGGGTTCGACTCCCGAAAGGCCCGCCAGTTCAGATCAACCAACACGAGAAGGCTAACAAGCGTTACAAATCTATAACGGTCCTAAGGTAGCTACTGATCGGGCGACCGATTACGCGATGGCGGTGCGGAAGCCGAGCTTGGGTAACACCTTGCTCATACGGGTGAGTCTCTGACTTGCCGCCGCGGGGCGAACGGCGGTCACTCTCTTCGGAGAACCCGCAATGTGCCGGCCGTAACCATGTACAGAGCCTCTTACCTCGGATGATCCGAGCTGAACGCTGTCAAGGCCAGCAGAGCGATAGTCGCCCGCCACACCCGGCGGGGGATCTCTGACCAGGTTCGATTCCTGGGGGCAGCACCAGAGACATCCAACAGATGCGATCATACATGCAATTGTAGGTTCGAATCCTACCTCCCCGACCAAGTCTTGATGCTGGGTGTAGTGATCGGCCAAGGTCGAATACATCACACCTGCCCATCAAGCAGGAGCAAGTAGAAACCTTGCCCGCAGTTTCAAGATCGGGGAGTGGCCAAACGGTAAAGGCACTTGTTTTTTAGGGACAAGCAACACAAAGCTAACACCGGTCGACTCACTCGGATGTCGCTGAATCTGGATCTATCAGGTTCGCTGGGTTTTACTGATCCTTCCCAGCGTCGGGTTCGACTCCCGGGGTCCGGGCCGGAGCGCCCAGCTCCGAAAGATCATACAAGCACGGTACACGCGACAGATTGAAACTCTGTTTATTCCTGGTTCGATTCCAGGGGTCCCCACCAGGCATTCGTGCCGCATATTGCGGGGTGGAGCAGCTTGGTAGCTCGGGAGGCTCATAACCTCCAGGTCGATGGTTCAAATCCATCCCCCGTTACGGGGACCTGGCGAAATAAGCTACGCACGATCTATCACCTCGGGCGTTCCCAACTTTCAACGGGACAGGGCACCAGCTCTGTCCCGTTTTCTGTTTTGACAATCCGTTCGGAACGTAGCACTGTGGAAGCATGACGGACGACGGCGAAGTAGAGGTCACAGTTGACGAGGACGGCACCGAGATCGTGGCGGTGGGGTCACAGATCGCAGAGCTAGGCTTTCGGCTGAAAGGTCTGCGTGCGGAGCGGGCTAAGCTGGACGAGCAGATCACCGATCTGGAGGCGGAGTTGAATCCGCTGGTGGTGAGACACGCGCAGCTCATTGCCGAGCTGGTAGGCACTCCAGCGCAGCCCGCTGCTCAGGCAGCCTCAGGCTCCGCGGGCGCGCTCGAGATGCCTGTGGCGCCGGCCACAGCGCCGGTAAACGCCAATCTCAAGGCGCGCGTCAAGGCGTATCTAGAGAAGGCTCCCCCGGGTGTAGGTGCGCACGAGGTCGCGGAAGCGCTCACGATCGATTCGGGGGTGGTCCGCGAAGTCATGCGGGACATGGTGCGGTCTGCTCGCTCTTGACAATCGCCGGGCAACGCGGTATGGTGATGTTGCCAAGTGGCCCTGCCGAGCGCGGGGCATTCTCGACGATGACGGCACCTAGCCGAGTCGAGCAGTACCGAGAAGCGAATAGATGCCCTCACCGCAGCGTCCCCGAGCCCGGTCACCTCCTCGGCGTCACACTCTGATGTAGGATCTAACGCGGCCCAGCGCGATGAGTGAACGAAATGGTAGTACTGGGACGTATGAGGACAGGGAGACCAACTGTGACGCGTAGCCGGAGACCTTAGCCCTGGAGGATGCGCCGGCAGAGGGTCGGGTGATGGAGGAAGCTGGGAGTAGCGTCGAAGGCCGTTATGAGCGTGCGGACGGCGTTGCGGGGATCAGTGGCCCTCCGGACGACAAGGTTTTTGGCAGAGTTGTAGGCACGCCTCCGTTCTGCGGGTTTTCTACTTACGCAGGCGGCGTTAACTCCAGCTCAGATCCCGTTGTGCAGCAGCGGCCAATTCCTCGCGAGGTGCGCCATAGGAGCCGGACGAGGAGGAGGGAAGTCCTCTGAGGTCGCCGGGCGCCGCTCTTAGGAGTCAGACCCGGTCAACGACCCGCCTTTGGAGGGCACTGTACTTTCTTTGGAGGAATGATGGCACGACGTTGGAAGAAGCGATTCGAGTGTGGGCACCGCGGCTTCGGTCGGGCGTGTCAGCGTTGCGCGCAGGCCGAGCAGATGGAGACCAAGGCTAAGCGCCTGCGCAAGGTCTCGGCGCAGCGTCAGTCTCTCGAGCGCGAAGCGGCGCGCTTGCGAACGTTGGACGGAGTGTTGCCCGACGAGTTGCTTGCTGACGCATCCGAGTAGCGATACGCTGCTATCCTCGATGGCACCTAGAATCTGTTGCAAGTGTGGTAGGCCGATCGAGGACACTGTGTACCCTCCTTGTTGTGAGGGCTGCCGGTTGGACGTGAAGAGTAATCACTGCCCGGTATGCGGGGACGTGTTGCGGGATGGGAAGCACTGTTACAACTACGAGTGCGCCGGCAACGACGTAGCCTTCTTTCAACAGCCGGCTCCGCCGTAGTATCCTTGCTGCATGGACGTAGTGCAGCTAGTCAAGGACGGTAAGGGCATCTTCGAGTACGCGCCGGTTCGGATCTCCGACGACCGCGGGAACATGCTTGTGGAGCAGGTGTTTCGCGACGGGATGAAGTTCGACGATCTTCCGTCTATGAAGTGGAACAGGAAGCCTATCGCCGGGGACGACCGCCGGTGGGACGGTGTGCGGTTGGGCATGACCGGGATAGAGATGCAGAAGATCTGCTACCTGCTCAACTGTATGATGCTCACGCCCAAGGAGCACGACCACACGTGGGACGAAGCCGGGAAGACGGGCACCCGATTCGACATGGCGGGGATGGTGCCAGGCACCAAGTGGGTCAACGGACAGGCGGTGAATACGGGGAAGACGATCACAGCCGTGGCCAACATCCACGACAACCACGTGCACCTCGAGAAGGCTATCGCGAAGGCCGGCGGCGACAAGGGCGGCCACATCTGCGTCGTGGGTAAGTACTGGGTGCTCTGCAACGCGCTTTTCACTAGGAAGTTTGCGACGCGCAAAGACTCCAAGGGCCGACCCCTTCCCAACATCCAGGCGATCAACTACGGCTGGTACAGCAAGGAAGCCAAGTACAAGTCGGTGACGGGCATCTACCGCGTCTACCAGGACATTGGCGGGGCTCATCCGGATTCGCACTTCGACCCGTCGCAGCTCTGCAAGCTGAAGTACCGTTGGGCTCTGCTCATTCCGAAGGGGGAGGAGCCACGGGAGGTGGACCTGTACGAGCTTTCTCAGGATCCGAAGTGGTGTCATCTCGTCAGCCACGAGGGGCCGCTCAAGACTGTGTGGTTGCCTTCTACGCCGCCGCCTGCCGACGATGAGTCAGCTGACTACCCGAAGCCGGAGCTGGTCGCATGAAGAAGTCAGAGATCGCAGTCATAATCGTTGTCGTAGCTCTTGTCGCCTTGTGCGTGGTGCTACTAGCGCCTAACGGCGAGACGGTTCCTCATCCTACGCCCCTTCCTACGGTGCCGACGAGCAGTGTGTCGGAGACGTCTACTGCGTCGGTGTCGACTTCGACCTCGACCTTCTCGCAGCAGCCGCTCGATGCGGGCGTAGCGTGGGCTATCGTGCAGAAGCTCTCGGACATCGAGGGTAAGTGGGGAGCGGCCGAGTTGAGATCGAAAACTTCTGCGGTTGATGCTGGAGCAGACTGGTCTATTCCGTACGCGTGGCAGCTGACGGTAGACGGCTACGACTGCGGTGTGCACGAGCTGCTTATTGAGGACTATCGGCTGGCTTACTGTCAGGGCGGGAAGTTTGACGCGGGGCGCCGGCACGCGGTCAAGCTGAGCCTGCGCTACACGTTGGACGTGGACATGTTGCACGTTCAGATCGGGGAGCAACTCGACACCGTTTTGCGCCGCTGAAAAAAAAAGTCAAAAAAGGTGTTGACGGTTTGGGGGTCGTTCAGGCACTATGCCCGACGCCTTGAACGAGACCGAAGGGGAAACCGGGTGACCGGGAGAGCTGGAGGGCTCGGCGAGACCCGAGGGAAGCTGGAGGGAAACCGAAGGCGGAACGGAGGCCCAAAGGAAAGCCTGTGAGGGCGGAACGGAGGGAGCAAAGGTGGCCTCGCGTGGACGGAGCGAAAGCGAAGGAAGCGCTAGCCGGAGACGCCGCAAGGCGTGAAGGGACAAGAGGCAAGGCTGCGCTCGAGGTTCTAGCGGCCCGCGGCTCGGAGGAAACGAAGAGCGGGAATGGGACGCTGGGGTAAGGCGGACGGGAACCACGGCGACCGAGCAGTCATCTAAGAGCCCTGCAGGCAATAGCCTAGCGGGGTTTCTTGCTATTTGGGGGTCAGGCTGCTTGCTGACGAAGCAGGAGGGGCAGGGTCGAGACGAGACGCCGTCCTGCGGGCTCCAGAGCGACCGCTGTGGCCGTTTCATCGTAGTCCGGCTCTCTGAACACGGAGTGGGCGATGCCGGCTTCCTGAGCCCGTTCTGCGAGCGCTAGGAGGCATTCCTCGTTGGGGACTTGGAGCACGACCAGGTTGTTGGAGTTGCGGTACCAGTGCTGAGCAATGGCCGGGTGTGCCGCGACGAAGGACATGAGCCCGTGGCAGGCTTGGGCTGCTTGGGCTCCGGGCGGTAGATCTGACCGGACGACGATGTAGAGCTTGAGGTGGGTTTCGGTTTGGGTTTCAGGCTGACTGTCAATGCTTGCTGTTCATAGCGCATCGGGCGCGAGTCGAACGCGCTTCATCCAGAGGTCATTACGCTCTGGTGCCCACCGTGGGCTCCGACGCGTAGGCCCGACGAGATTCGAACTCGTAACTTCCGGGATCATTACTCCACGGCACTCTCGCCTAGTTGAGTTACGGGCCTGTGTGGTGGGCGGGGGTGGAATTGAACCACCGACCTCCAGACTGAGATCTGGTGCTCTACACTGAGCTACCCGCCCTCGGTCAGCGCGGGAGGTTGAGCCCTCCTCTCCGCCGGTAGCCACACACGCTTTCTGTGCACCGTCCACGTGCTCGCTTGCCGTCTTTCTACCAGGACAATACCTGGGCGCTGGTACGAGAGGGATGGATCGAACATCCGACCTTCGGATCACTAGGACCCGACGCTCTACCACTGAGCTACTCTCGTTGATGGAGGTGAGACGGCGTGTAGCAGCCCTTACCGAGCCCGTCTCCTTACCTGGCTTCTTGACCTCCGGCTCACGGCGGTTGGATTGAACAACCGACCACCGATGACGCGCTACGGCGCTTCTCGGGGCGCTCCCAAGCCCGTGAATAAGGGTCAGACCAAGAGGGATCGAACCTCTACTACACGAAGGGGAGCCGGACCCTTCTTCGAGCGCCGCTACCCGGGTCCCGAGCTGCACGTCTGCAGGACGGTTATCTGGGCTGCCTTTCCAGCATGCGCGGTAGCCTGGACATAGGTTACTCGTTCGATCAGTCTGGGGTCCCTCAAGGGGCTGACTGTCAATGGGACGAGTAACGCATGCATCACATGGTAAGGTCATGGTCGAAGCCTGTCAACACCCTACCGTGAACCGAGCGCCTTGACAATCCCTTCCTAGGTGGTACGCTGGGGGCACCGCAAGAAAGCGCTGTTAGCTCATTCCCGCAGGTTCTATCGCTTCATCCACGGACCTCGCCGCTGGCTTGACAATCGGTAAGCGACGTAGTACCACAGGGGCATGGACAGGAATAGGTCAGACCCTGAGTCTTTGGTGCGGACGTATACAACCAAGGAGGAGCCTATCCGAGACGTGATTAGGGTGTGCTACTTCTGGGTTCCTGGGCGGGCCTCAGAGGACGCGCCGACCGAGACCTACGTTAGGGTGGGGGCGCTTCCAAAAGAGCTTAGAGAGGCTGTCAGGTCGGCGTTACAGCCGTTGGTAGAGGAGCGTGAGAGGGAAGCGCAGCAGCGCGCTCTCAGGACTCTTCCTCGAGACTCTGTAGAGGTGCCTTCTTCGAACGTGGCTGCACAGATCCACAACGAGTCGGGGTTTGAC
>Ga0180437_10006128_pt1 | contig 16172 bp, 9 predicted proteins | sample SS_ome_4_FD_132410 | JGI IMG/M metagenome (GOLD analysis project Ga0180437, IMG submission 132410) | Hypersaline lake sediment archaeal communities from the Salton Sea, California, USA - SS_3_D_1 metaG | ecosystem: Environmental > Aquatic > Non-marine Saline and Alkaline > Hypersaline > Sediment...
ACCTCGGCGACGGGATCTTTGCGGACCAGCGAGTGATCACAACAGAGGCCGGTGGTGCTCATTCCGTCTCCGTGGCCGATCTGGACGGCGACGGCGACCTGGATGTGCTCTCGGCATCAATGTCTGACGACAAGATTGCCTGGTACGAAAACCTCGGCGACGGGAGTTTCGGACCCCAGCAGGTGATCACGACGCAAGCCGATTCTGCCTGTTCTGTCCACGCGGCGGACCTGGACGGCGACGGCGACTTGGATGTACTCTCGGCGTCGTACTCTGATGACAAGATCGCCTGGTATGAGAACCTCGGCGGCGGAAGTTTCGGAACGCAGCGGGTAATCACCGCGCAGATCAATGGTGGCCGGTCAGTCTACGCGGCGGACCTGGACGGCGATGGGGACCTGGACGTCGTCTCGGCGGGCGACTACAGAATCGCCTGGCACAAGAACCTCACGGGCGTCGATGCCGCGCCGCCGATGCCGAATCCCAGCATATGGCAGACGGAACCCTACGCCACGGGGGACACGTCCGTTCGTATGACGGCCACCGCGGCCACTGACATCAGTGGCGTGGAGTATTACTTCGACGAGATCTCGGGAAACCCGGGCGGCAACGACAGCGGCTGGCAAGACGCCGACACGTACGAAGACACCGGACTGACGCCGGGAACAACCTACACGTATCAGGTGAAGACGCGGGACAAGTCGGCCATCCAAAACGAAGGACGCTTTTCGCTGTTACGGGCCATTACCGCGGCAGCCGACGTCGAACATCCCACCGTACAGGCGTTTGATCCGCCCGACGACGCCACACGCGTGCCGATCGACGCGGACCTGGCGATCGACTTCAGCGAGTACGTGCAGAAGGGGTCGGGCAACATCGTGATCAAGAGGTTGAGCGACGACATAGTCGTCGAGACGATCCCGGTGAGCAGTGCCCAGGTGACGATCTCGGGCACGCGAGCGACGATCGATCGAGGCACCGACCTCACACTCTCGTCGACGTACTACGTACAGATAGACGCCGGCGCGTTTGAGGATCTCAACGGCAACGAGTACGCGGGGATCAGCGACACCACAACCTGGAATCTGACGACCGTGTTCAGAGTCCTCGGACCCCAGCAGGTAATCACCGACCAGGCAGACGGCGCGAATGCGGTCTATGCGGCCGACCTGGACGGCGACGGAGACCAAGACGTGTTGTCCGCTTCCTCCGGCGACGACAAGATCGCTTGGTATGAGAACCAAGGTGGCGGGAATCTTGGGCCCCGGCATGTGATCACCACGGAGGCCGATGGGGCGCGGTCGGTCTACGCGGCCGACCTGGACGGTGACGGAGACCAGGACGTGCTCTCGGCATCTGAAGTTGACGACAAGATCGCCTGGTATGAGAACCTCGGCAGCGGACGTTTCGGACCTCAGCAGGTGATCACCACCCAGGCCGACGGGGCCTGTTCCGTCTACGCGGCCGACCTGAACGGCGACGGTTACCTGGACGTGCTCTCGGCAGCCTCGGCATCATTTTCTGACGACAAGATCGCCTGGTATGGGAACCGCGGTGACGGGAGTTTCGGGTCGCAGGCGGTGATCACCACACAGGTCGATGGGGCTTCTTCAGTCTATACGGCCGACCTGGACGGGGATGGAGACCAAGACGTGCTGTCCACTTCCTCCTACGACGACAAGATCGCCTGGTATGAAAACCGAGGTGGCGGGAGTCTTGGGCCCCAGCGGGTGATCACCACGCAGGCCAATGGGCCGCGGTCGGTCTACGCGGCCGACCTGGACGAAGATGGAGACCTGGATTTGCTGTCGGCATCATTTTCTGACGACAAGATCGCCTGGTATGAAAACCTCGGCGAAGGGAGCTTTGGACCTCAGACCGTGATTACCACGGAGGCTCATTGGGCCGTGTCAGTCCATGCCGCCGATCTGGACGGCGACGGGGACCCGGATGTGCTCTCGGCATCAGCCGACGACGACAAGATCGCCTGGTACGAGAACCGCGGCGGCGGGAGCTTTGATCCCCAGACCGTGATCACCACGGAGGCCGATTACGCGTATGCCGTCTTTGCCGCCGATCTGGACGGGGATGGCGACTCGGACGTGCTCTCGGCGTCCATGGGCGACGACAAGATCGCCTGGTACGAGAATCTCACCAACCTGGATGCCACGCCGCCCGGACCGGACCCCAGCATCTGGCAGATCGAGCCCCACGCCGTGGGAGACACGTCCATTCGCATGACGGCCGCGCCGGCCAGCGACATCAGCGGCGTGGAGTACTACTTCGACGAAGTCTCGGGCAATCCCGGCGGCAGCGACAGCGGCTGGCAAGACGGCAACACGTACGAAGACACGGGACTGTCGCCGGGAACCACCTACGTGTATCAGGTCAGAACGCGCGACAAGTCGGCCGTCCAAAACGAGGGGACTCCCTCGCCGTCAAGAGCTGCTACAGCCGCAATGCCTCCTAGTCCTCTGAGCTTGACTCAGTTAAGTCCCCGGAATTATGAGTCAGAGGTGGCAACCGACACGAATCTGGTGATAAACTTCAGTGAGCGCGTGCGGAAAGGGGCCGGCAACATCGTGATCAAGAGATGGAGCGATGACGCGGTGGTCGAAACGATCCCGGTGACCGGTCCCCAGGTGACAATCTCCAGCTACCGGGCAACGATCGATCCCAGTTCGGACCTGAGCGCCAGAGAGAGATACTACGTGCAGGTCGACGTCGGAGCATTTGAGGATTTCATCGGCAGAGATTACCCGGGGGTCAGCGAAGCAACCGCGTGGAATTTCTGGACCGTGTCCCAGATTTTCGGGCCCCAGCAGGTGATCACAAGTTGGGCCGACGGTGCTCATTCAGTCTACGCGGCCGACCTGGACGGCGACGGAGACCCGGACGTGCTCTCGGCATCAGTCACTGACGACAAGATCGCCTGGTACGAGAATCTCGGCGGCGGGAGTTTCACGGCCCAGCAAGTGATCACCAGTCAGGCCAACGGCGCTCGGTCGGTCTACGCGGCCGATCTGGACGGCGACGGCGACCTGGATGTGCTCTCGGGATCGGCTTATAGCGGGGTCGCCTGGCATGAGAATCTCGGCGACGGGAGTTTCGCAACCGGGCAGGTGATCGCCGCGCAAGGCTATACTCTCTATTCCATCTATGCGGCCGACTTGGACCGCGACGGCGACGTGGATGTGCTCGCGGCATTTTTCACTAGTGATACGATCGCCTGGTACGAGAGCCTGGGCGGCGGGAGCTCCGCGGACCAGCAGGAGATCACCACACAAGCCGATGGTGCAGAGTCGGTCTACGCGGCCGACCTGGACGGCGACGGCGACCTGGATGTGCTCTCGGCATCGCTGTCCGACGACAAGATCGCCTGGTATCAGAACCTGGGCGGCGGGAACTTCGCTGCCGGCCAGGCGATCACTACCCAGGCCGACGGTGTCTATTCGGCCTACGCCGCCGACTTGGACGGCGACGGCGACCCGGATGTGCTCTCGGCATCGCGGTACTACGACAAGATCGCCTGGTATGAGAACCTCGGCGACGGCAGTTTCGGCGGCGAGAGGACGATTACATTGCAGGCCGATGACGCGCGATCGGTCTACGCGGCCGACCTGGATGGCGATGGGGACCTGGATGTGCTTTCGGCGTCCAACGGTGACGACAAGATCGCCTGGTACGAGAACCTCGGCGGTGGAAGTTTTTCGGCCCAGCAAGTGATCACCACACAGGCGGATGAAGCCTATTCAGTCTACGCGGTCGACCTGGACGACGACGGCGACCTGGACGTGCTCTCGGCTTCTTCCTACGACCGCAAGATCGCCTGGTACGAGAACCTCACCAATCGGGACGCCGCACCCCCAAAGCCCGACCCCAGCACCTGGAAGATCGAACCCCATGCCATGGGAGAGAGTTCGATCCGCATGACGGCCACCGCGGCAACCGACCTCAGTGGCGTGGAGTACTTCTTCGACGAGATATCGGGGAATCCCGGCGGCAGCAACAGCGGCTGGCAGGAAAGCAACACCTACGAAGACACCGGTCTCTGGCCGGACACGACCTACGCGTATCAGGTGATTACGCGGGACAAGTCGGCCATCCGGAACGAGGGTCGTCCCTCGCGGCTGACCTTCGCGACGACGGACCCGCCACCCGATACGGGAATCGTCGCGCGTCACATCTTCTACAACAACTCGGCTTTCGACGGAAACGACCCGGCCGCCGGCGCCGCCGACGATCAGGCTCTGGCCACCGACAAGGAGGCTTTGTTGCCGGGCGGCTCGGCGACGTTTGTCAACTACACCAGTTTCAGCCGCGGGATCAACGGCATCATGGTCGACGCGGCCGGGCTGGCCGGCACGCTGACGGCCGCCGATTTCGAGTTCCGCGCCGGCAACGACGACGATCCGGCCAACTGGGACGTCGTGGCCGCGGTGCCCAGCGTCGACGTGCGCGCAGGCGCAGGTGTCTGCGAGTCCGATCGGGTAACGATCATCTTCGGCGACAACGTCATCCAGAAGCAGTGGCTGCAGGTGACGGTGCTGGCAAACGAGAACACCGGGCTCGCCTACAACGACGTGTTTTATTACGGCAACGCGGTGGGTGAGTCGGGTAACTCGGCCGGCGATGCCAGGGTCAACGCCGTCGACGTGCTCCAGGCCCGGAACAACCCACGGACGCTCGTCCACCCCGCGCCGATCGACTGCCGCTACGACTACAATCGCGACCGGCGCGTCAACGCCAGCGATATGCTGCTGGCCCGACAGAATCAAACGCACCTGCTGGACGCCCTCAGGCCGATCCGCGTACCCGACGTCTTCGAACGCATCGAACTGGTCGAGAACGGCGGATTCGAGACGGGCGATTTCACCGGATGGAACGTCACCCCGACTGCCGGAACGCCCGAGTTGGCCGCCTGGGCCGTGGGACCGGCCGGCAGCGGGTTCTTCTTCGACTCGTCGCCGCGGGAGGGAACCTACAGCGCCTACAACGGCTTTGACGGCGAGGCCGGACTGGAATATGTGCTTTCCCAGGATGTCACGATCCCGGACGATATCCAAACAGCCACACTAAAGGCCAGCTACCGCATCAAGTACGGCGAAGCGGGCTCCAGCACGGAAGCTCGCGTCTTTCGAATCGAAGTCCGTGACACCCTCGAAGATGTGGTTCTGGTCTCCTACGAAGAAGCCGTGCTGGTACAGGGGCCGGCGGTCGACCTGGGATGGAACACTCCGGCATGGAATCTCTCGGCACACAGGGGCAAAACGGTGACCCTGCGATTTCATGAACTGGTCCCGGAAAACTACACCGGGCCGGCCATCATCGAACTGGACGATATCAGCCTGAAGATCGCTCGCAGCCAGGCGGCCCAACCCGACGTCTTCGACTTCGGCAACGCCGTCGGCGACGATCTGGCCATCGATGTTGCTTTCGCGGAGGAAGCAGACGGTATGCTCTCCTGGCTCTATGAGCTTGAAGAAATGGCCACGCAACGGCGGGCGTCCGACGAAGTCGCGGAGGATGCTGTGGATCTGTTGTTGGCGGGAATGTGAGAGGGCCGTGGCGAATGTCCACTCTGGCGTGTGTTACCGAAAATTCCGCCACGGGCCCCGAGGGCCGGAACTCGGGCCCAATCGAGACATCGTCGGGAGAGATCTTCAGGGATCCTAGAACAGACTTTCTGAACGACTCGCATCGCCTCTGCGACGCGGGTGGTCCCGGTTCTTGAACCTGCTCATGATACTCAAGTCGCTGGCGATTGCCGACGCGAGACGAAATGCTCAAGCTCGTCGATCCCGGGAATTGAGCCCCGGCAATGCCCGAGAGGCACCCTTTCGAATCGGTCTCCGGCTGGTACCGCACAAGCACACCCGACTGGGGAGTCGATATGGAGACGGGCGTTCCCTGGCACACAAGTCAAGCCGAAACGAAGCCCGCCAGGATCTGGCTGGTGCGCGATGCCGAGTCGGCGCAGTAGTAGCATGTCACCGGAAGTCCAGGCATCCCCTTCGCGCCTCGGGGACGACCGCGTCCATGCGATCCATCATCCGGTTGTCTATGGCCGGCCCCGCCGAGGCTTGATTTGTCGCCAGTAGAACAGCGCGAAGGCTGCGCAAAACAGAAGGCCTACCGTGCCCGGTTCAGGAACCACGGTGTAGGTCACGGTCAACACGGGGGGAGCGTCTTCCAAAGTGGCCGTCTCGCTGGAGAAGAAGTCGATCTTGCTCGATGCGTTGGCCCATTCCAGGGTATCCGGTCTCTGGACCTGCTGCTCTTGGGTGATCCACTCTTCGCCGATCAGAATCCAGCCGAAGTTGGCCCGCGAGCCCGACACCCACGTTTGAACGTCGTCCCTCATACGCTGGTTGCCCCAGCTCGCCGTGTCACCGATGTCCAGGTTCTCGCTGAATACCAGGGCGTGTGCATCGTCGAACGGTCCGCCGGCGCCTTCGCCCGGGGCCGTGGCCAACAAGTCATCCTGGCCGAAGTATCCGGGTGCGGGCCAATAGCCGGGTGCCCCGGCGGTGAAATCGCGAAACGGATTGTCCGTCGTGTTGCCCAGTTCGCCGTGTGCGGCCGGATCGTACCGCGTGTGAAACCAGGTCGTGTCTCCCGGCACGGCCTCCACCTGTTCAATGCCAGGGCCCTCGACCCAGTCCCACTCGGGCGAGAGGCCTTCGATGGCGACCATCCAGAAGTTGATGTCGCGCTGCAGCACGCGCCAAGGGATGTCGGCGACGGTCATCGTCAAACGGACGTCGGTTACGATGGCGTCGGGGGGAATCTGGGCCTGCTCGAAATCAAACTGGATCAGGCCGCGCTGCACTCCCTTCTTGTTGTTCGTGTCGCCCACGTGAAGCGGTCCGCTGCCGTCGGCTTTAGGATAGGTTTCCGCGGATGTCGCATCGTAATGATCGGCATAGCTGTACTCATAGAGCGACGCATCCTTGGCGGGCGTCAACTCCACTTCGACGGCCACGGCCGAGACCACCGGCACACGGCCCCACAAAACGCAGAACACGAAAATCGCCGCAACCTGACGGACACTGATACTTCTGACTGGCATCGTGCTCCTCCAAAGCATGCTGAAAACTAGTAACTGCTGATCGTTTCTCTTCCGCTACGCGTACACAAAGCCTGCAGCGTATGCAGGGAAAGCGATTCGTCGAGGAATCGCGCCGATCCGTCGGCCCAGGCGAAATTGGCCCCGCCCGGATGGCCGCTGCCAAACGCACACACGCGCCGCTGCTGGTGAATATAGAAGTCCTTGGAGGAAGACGCCGGCGGGTCCGCGTCCTGGCGGTGCTCGAAGTTGACGGGCAACTGGTAGTTGATGGGGACGAAGGCGCTCATGGTGACATCGGCAATGCTCTTGCGTCCCCCGATGGCCGCCCAACGGCCCAGAGATCGCAGCGAGTCGACCCAGTTGCGGGCGGCAAACGTCTCGAAGTGGGGGTCTTCGTGGTTGCGTTCGCCAAAGAGGATCGTCTGGCTGGCGCCGTCCGTGATCATCGAAAGGCTTACCGGCGACTGGTCGGGTTCGGGCTCGGAGGCCGGGCCGGTCGTGTGGAACACGCCGTCGCAAGTGGCCAGGCCCGGATCAAACGACCGCGTGCCGCCGTTGCCGCCGTAGCTGGTCATGCCGAAGTAACGCCCGTTGCGTGGGGCGGGATTGTCGGGCAGATGATCGCAGGCGCAAAGCAGCACGGGCAGGATGGTCGCGGCCCGCGCCTGAAGACCCCCAGTGGCATTGTTCAGCGGAGAATCGTAGTCCCAATCGGCCAACAGGCTGCCCTGCTCCAGGTACGGCAGCAGGAAGGTAAACACCGACGTGCCGCGGTAACGCGGCGAGGAGGCAGCCTCGCATTGGTCCAATCCGGGGGGAAACTCGCCGTGACTTTCGTGGTAACCATGCGCGGCCAGGCCGAGTTGCTTCAGGTGATTGGCGCATCCGATGCGCCGGGCCGCCTCGCGCGAGGCGTGAACCGCCGGCAGCAGTAGGCCCATCAGCGCACCGATCACGGCAATCACCACCAGCAACTCGACCAGCGTAAAGGCCGCCCGCCCTCTCATGATTCTCACCCTCACGTCAAGCGAACTGCCCGCCAGCAACTCGACCGGCGGCAGTTCTCGGACTGGGGTCGAGCGAACAGAACAATATTGCCTTCTCGATAGTTCGGCCGCAGGTGCTTTCCTACGTCAATCACGCCGGCCTCCACACTCCTTCCGGTCTCGATACAGCGGACCTCGACGTTGCGAGCACGCACGGCCGCCACGTCTTGCCGACCGGACAGATCGTCGGGCCAATCGCCGATTCTCACGAGACGGCCGTCGTCTCGCTTGGCGATCAAGCCCACCGCCGCCAGTGCGCCGACCACGCCGTCGTCCGTACCGCCGCATCCTTCCAGATGGATGCCGTGCTTGGCCGCCAGGCGCCGGGCCTGGCCTTGCGTCACCAACTCGCACTGACACCGCCTGCCATATGCCACGATTTCGTCGGGAACCGTCGTGGCCACACAGAAACCGGGATCGCTCCCGTTGACGAAGCGTTCACGTACCAACGCCCGCAATGTGACGATCAACGGTGCGATCTCTGGACTATTGTGCGGCCTCAAGAGCACCGATGCCGCGCTATTCTTGCTGGTGTAAGGTATTCCGGGAGCCAGCAACAACTGATGCCGGACAATCAGCTCACATGAGTATCGGTTCGCCACGCGGGCCGCCAGGGCCTTGGCGAACTGGTTGGTACCGGGAGTCCCGGGCATGTCCGTATCGTCGATGCCGACGTAAATCACGGTGTCGTCTCCGATACAGTCTTGTCTCGCCCGCCGGCGGAGAGCTGAAACCAGACGACGGCGCTGATCAGCCCGGCCAGGATTCCGCACACCGCGTACGTGGCAACCGCCTGGTACCACCACGCGCCCAGCGGTCGGACGGCCAGGTGATCGAAACCAATCAGCTTGGCCCCTGCTCGGACCGAAAGCGCCGCCAAATTTCCCGCCAGGCCGGCCACGGCAAAGGCAAGATACAATCGCCATCCTCGGCGGGCCCGCCAGAGGGCCAGATCCAAGAGCGGCCCGATCAGCAGGAGACTGGTCATCGCGCCAAAGCCGAGAGCGGCGAACCCGCCGGCCTTGATCACCAACGCCGAGCCCAAGGCGCCGGCTCCCATCACCGTGCCGCCCATTCGACGCGGGGCCAAAGCCAAACCGAGCGCCATCGGAAAGACTGCCCGCAGGATCGCATGACCTGGCACGCGCAGACTGAAATCCAGCAAAACCGTGGCCGAGGCGGCGCTCACGCCGGCCGCCAACAACACAAGCGTTGCAGCCGTGTTGGACGATCGCCCCCGTTCGGTAAGAGTGGGCAGACGGCTATTGCCGGCCAACCCGGGATGCACAGACAACACCATGGAACGCATGATTTCTCCTTGGTTCTCTGAAGAACTTGAGCTGCAGACGCAGCACGGCAAATTGCATGGCCGTGCTATTTGGTGCCAATTCTACCTATTGACCGGGTGCAGTCAACAGGCGGCAATCCCCGCGAAGGGGCTAGAATGTGATCTGCTAAGAGTTGGGGCTTGCCGGCCCGCCACGCGTCTCGAAACGCGAGGAGAACTCCTCCCGGACCACCTCGAACATCCGCTGGCGGAGGGCATCGTAGTCGGAGACCAGCTGTTGGGCTAGTTCGCTCAGCGAGCTGCGCTCGGTTCCCTTTCCGCCCACCCGCGCGTGGACCAGCGGCTCGTCCAAAGCCTGTTCCGCCTTCTTGACTCGGGCCCAGACGTAGCGGTAGCTCTTTCCGAGCCGTTTCGCCGCTGCTTTGATCGACCCGGAGGCCTCCACCGCCTTGAGAATCTCACTGATTCCCAGGCCGAAGACGTACTGGCCGTCCATTTCCAGCCAGACCTTGACTCGAGGTTCTATCCGCTTCTGCCCAACCGAATCCTTGGAAGAACGGACCACAGTACGGCTCCATGTAGGTCTGTGCCGGTGGACTCCTGCTTGCTCACCTCAAATCATGGATCGTGTCCGGTTCCAAGTCAAGAGTCCCGGACCTCCCCCGCCCGGCTATGGCGATGCCGCTTGCAATCTCCTCTCTGCTACGGTCCCCTTTCCGCGGCCGCATGGGCTTGGCTCTCAGCACGTTTGCGCCCCTCGCTACGCCTGTAAGCTCACCCGGAACACGAAGTGCTTTGACGCCGCACTGAAGCGCGCCGAGACCTTGCGGTCGTGCCAGGGGGAGGAAAAGAGATCGTGGACCCGGTACAATGTGGGGATTGCTGACAGAAGCGACTACCCGCTGCCGACTCGCAGCGGAATGGCTTCCCGGTGCGGAAGCGGACCGTCTCATTCATCGCTCCGCGAAAATCGAAGCAGCCCCCGAGTAGTACCGTTGCGAGTCCTTACATTTCGATAACCTGGAGATCATGATGCTGACTCGAGTTGCCGTTGGACTGTTGTGCTGCAATTTCGGCTTCACGGCCATGGCGGCGGATCATCCCTATGTGCTCTGGACTGCCGACGAGGCCGCGGCCATTCGTCAGCGAATCGAGAGGCAAGATTGGGCGAAAGCCGAATACGATCGCATGAAATCACTGGCCGGCTTCGCCCCGCAGTTTGTACGTCTGTTTGACGCCTGTGTGATGCAGGACACCACGGCCCGCGAAGCCGAGAAGGAGTACCTGCTGAGCTTCATCAATGCCAAGATCGGCGAAAGCCGGCGGCACACGATGTACCTGCACGGCCTTCGCTATGACGTCCTCTACCACGACCTCTCGGGAGAGCAGCGTGGGCGGCTGGAAGACACGTTTCGCAAGCACATCCGTTACCAACTCGACAACCCGCGACGCGAGACCCGCATCAGTTGGCTACCCAACATGCAGTGGCCGCGCATGCTCTCGGCGCATATCCTGGCGGCGGCGCTGGGCGACGGGCAACTGATGAGGAAGCTGTGGAAATCACCCAACGGCATCAAGTGGTACTTCGACGAATACCTGGCCGACGGCGGATTGTACTTCGAGGAGTTCGGGAAGATCAAGTCGTGCGTCGGCACCTTGCTGTTGTGGTGCCGGGCGTGCGATCGGCTGGGTGTGCCCGAGATGGGGTTCGACTACGTCGGCCAAGGCGGCGCGACCATGCGCAGCTACGTCGAGTCGCTCAGCTGGATCGGCTACCCGCGCATCGAGCTTCCCTCGGGACTACACCATTATCCGCGCGTGACGATGGGGGATGCCCGCGGCGCCCACGTCGCCGGCGAGCATCCCCGGTTCCTGTTCCAACATGCGGTCGTGCCCGGCTCGATTTCCGGCGAAGTTCCCTATGGTGAACGCGACGAGTACTACGGCGCCAACATGAACGGCCGCGACCATCGCGAGACGAAGCTGGCCAAGCTCGCCGAGAAGCATTGGTTTGAAATGCTGCACGCCAAATATCCCGACGGCCCGTTCGGCTACTTCCTCGCACAGATGCGTCACCGGGGCGACGACCGGTATGTCCCGACCTTGTTTTGGGGACTGGGGCCGATCGATCCCCGCAAGATGGCGCCGGCGGCGGCCCCCTCGCGCGTCTTTCCGGAGCGCGGCTTTGCCATGCTGCGGGCCGACGAGTCGCCTCGCTACTGGGAATCCGATGGCCCGGCCGTGGCGTTGCAGTTCGCGACCTTGTACGTGCATTATCTTGCCGATTGTTTCAGCCTGTTGGGCTATCATCAATTCGGCCGGCCGATCTACTACAACCGTTCGATTTCGCGCGGATACAACGGCGGGCCGTGGGAGTTCCACGTCCGCGGCCACTGCGGCGTGGTGGTCGACGGTCTTCAGGCCCAGCCGATCGGCCCGGTGCCGACACGGCACCAGTTTGCACCCCCGGTGAAATTCGTCAGCGCGACGACGATCGGCGCCGAACCGATCTACCAAGGCGAAGGCGAGGTGCGCAGCAGCGATCAACCCAAGGTCGCTGCAAAAAAGGTGTATCCCGACACCAACCTGACCCGTGCGCTGTTTCTGACCGACCAGTACCTGTTCGACGTCTATCGCGTGACCAGCAACCGGCCTCGCACGATCCACTGGCTCGTCCACGCGCCCGGCGAAGCTCGACCCTCCGACCCGGCAACGTGGAAGAGGACCACGTCGCTGGGTGATACGTTGTTGGATATACCCGAAGTGCGCGTCGCCTCACAGCGCATGCTTGCCGCGGGCGACCGGCCATGGAAACTGAAGACCTTGCAGACGTGCGCGATCGACCCGGCCGAGAGTCTGATGGGAAAAGCGTGGTACGAGCGAGAAGTCGGGGTGCGTGTCCACATGCTGGGTGCCGATGATACGTCGGTCTACTTCTTCGATTCGCCGACGGCCTACACGAAAGGCAGCCCCCGTGCGCCGCGCGAAGACGAGCGGGAGTCGTACCACAAGAGGTCGGAAGTCGGCGGAGTGAGTGTGGCCGTGCAACGTCAGGCCGCCGATACGACGTTCGTCGCGCTCCACGAGCCGTTCGAGCACGACGAGCCCATCATCCAACGTTTCGATCGTATCCAACTGAACGATCGCGGCGTCGCCGTACGGATCGTGGGCAAGGGTGTCAACGATCGCGTGCTGTACGCGTTTGATCCCGCTGAAAACAGCGTCCTGGAGCTGAGCGACGACGACGAGTCCTTCACCTTCAGCGGTCATGGCTTCGTACGCATCGGCAAGGACACCGTCGAAGTCGTGGGCGACGTTCGGGCGATGTCGGTGAGAGTATCCGGCACACCGAAGCTGCTGATCAACGGAAGACCCCGACAAGCGGATGCCAAGTCCGGTGTATTGCGCTATCGCCCGTAAGCCGGTCTTCGAGGAGGGCTGCGGCGTCTGGCACCTCGAAACGGATCGTCACGAGCACGCTTCCGCCCAGAGCGGAAGAACGTCCTCCGGCCGTATTGCCGGCCCCGGTGAACGGTCCCGGCATGGCTTGCGTCTCTTCATGGACTACAAGCTCCAGCCGGCGCGGTAGGCCCTGTGAAGTGACCGGTTGGCCATCTCGTCGTTGGAGAACCTCATGTTCGGGCCGTCCCACTGGAGTTTCCTTCCCAAACGCATGGCAATGTTCCCCAGCAACGGAGTCTCGGTCAACGGTCCGCTGTGTCGAACGAAATCGGAGCCTGCCGGCGGACCGCCCCGGCACGCGTCGATCCATTCTCTGTATTGTCCGGGGGAACGGGCGAGTATCTTGGGCGGCTGGCCGTAGCGCTTCATTCGCGATTCGGGAATGAGCCGATCGCCCATCAGCGTTCCTTGGTCGCCGATGTAGATGTCACCCCGCAGTGGGCGACCGGCTTCCAGCGTTTCGGGACGCGGCGGCTGCAAACCGCCGCCGTGCCAGATGAGGGTGAGCGGAGGCTTCCCGTCTCGCTGCGGGAATACCCAACGCGCCTCGAAGCGGCGAGGATAGACCTCGGGGCCGATTTCAGTGCAACTCGCCTCGACGCTGATGGGATAGTCCAACCTGAGTGCCTTGAACACGGTCGACAGTTTATGGCAACCCATGTCGCCGAGAGGACCGGTGCCGAAGTCTCGCCAATCGCGCCACCGCCACGGATGATAGGCGGGATGATAAGGGCGGACGGGCGCCGGTCCCAGCCACAGATCCCAGTCCAACCCGGCCGGTATGGGCGGCGTCTGCGGTGGAGGCCCGCTCCAGGCCGGAGGATCCCAGAACGGCGGTCCGACCGTGACGTGCACTTCACGGACCGGGCCGATGGCGCCGTCCAGGACGAACTCCTGCACGACGCGGGCCTCCTCGGTGGCTTGCCCCTGATTGCCCAGCTGCGTAGCCACGCCCATTCGCCGGGCCGCCTGCGTGATTTGCCGCACCTCACCGACCGAGTAGGCAAGCGGTTTCTCGCAGTACACGTGCCAGCCGCGCTTGATGGCCGCCATCGCGATCGCCGCGTGGGTGTGGTCCGGCGTGGCGACCACCACGGCGTCGACGTCTTCCTTCTCGAACATCTCGCGGTAGTCGGCATAGGCTTCGCAGCCGCGGTACCTGGCCGTGTTCTTCTGTTTGGCATAGTGCTCGTCGACCAGCCGGCGGGCCGGCTCGCGCCCACCGAGTTTTTGCTCTTTTCCCTGCATCCAATACCACGAGATGTATCCGCCGCCTTCGCGGTTGACATCGCACACGGAGGCCACTTGCACCTCGTCAAACTGCAGGAGATTGAACAGATTGACATGGCCCTGGCCTCCCATGCCGATGCACGCCAACACGGTCTTCTCGCTGGGAGCGATGTACCCCTTGCCGCCCCAGACTTCACGCGGAACAAGGGTGAAGGCCGCTGCAACGGCGGATTTACCCAGAAAGCGGCGTCGCGAAAGCACCGGCTTGCCGTGGATGCGCTTCCCTTTGTCGAAACGGTTGAGCCTTCGCATGAGTCTCTCCTGCATGACGTCGGTTCGTATGTTGTGCCCCGTACAACACTCTCGCCGATTGCTCGGACTTGTTCCGCAAGATTCCCGGCTCAAAGCCGTCGGATCAAATTCTGAACTTGACGACGCGCGGCCGACCGTGCGCCGGTCGCCTATGACCTGATCGACCGCGGTTGGGGATTCTCGCAGCGCTCCGCCACGACCTGTTACATTGGACCCGGTATGCGCTCGTTAGTCAAGTGGAAACGTTCTCATTCGGTCCGGTGAATGAGAGAACGTGATTGGCGGACAGCCAAACGGGCGCGTTCGTTGTGTGCATCAGGGGTGTCAAGATCGACTCTTGCCAGTGGACTACACGCCGGTCGCGCTGACGAAAAAGAACTACCTTCGCCTTACAAGCGACGGCAACTTGACCTTCGTCTCGGACGGAGAGGGCGGGGAGAGTTGACAAACGACCAACAGCCCACCCAAGCAGGTCCGGCTCCTCCCCCGTGGCGGATTCGTGCTGCTGATCGAGTGGTAAGCTGGTAAGGCGGTGGAGATTTGCAGGCGCCGGCTCGGGTACCTATAATGTCCTGAACGATAGGCGTGTTATCGAGAGCAAGCACTGACCTGACAGAAATGGAATCTGTTGTTTCCGGCCTGCACTTCCGGTCCGTCGGCACGGTCGTGCCGTGACTCCGTCGGCAGGCTGACTGCACAGATTCCACCAGACGACACCCTGGATTCATACGGAGGAGCAATCGATGCCCAAATTGAAGAAGTACCTCGTCTTTTTCGTGGCTGCCTTGTCCCTTGGATGGTGCGGCGCCGCGGCATTGGCGGCCCCCGACCAGGCAGTCGACTCGCTGCGGGTCGAAGGCGAAACGCTGGGGTATTGGGTAGCACAAGCGACGGCCGAGGAGGGGCCGCAGGATCTCGAGAAGACGGTGGCTGCCTTGAGCAGCGCCGTGCAACTCGACAACCCGGCGGCGAAAGTGGCGGCCGCCGACGCGCTGGCCGTGCTGGGGCCGAAAGCCAAGGCGGCCCTGCCTGCCCTGCTGGCCCAATTCGGCCACGAGTTTCCCTGGGTGAGAGTCTCCTGCCAGGCAGCGGTGGGCTCGATGGGCAAGGAGGCGGTGCCGGCCCTGATCGAGACCTTTGAGACCCAGCCCGGCGGACCGCGGGTCCGCGCGGCCTTCGTCCTCGGAGGAATCGGAGCCGAGGCCAAGCCGGCCGTGCCCGTGATCCTGAGGATCATGAAAGACGAATCGCCCGTGCTGCAGGAACGGTACCGGGGCGTGCTGCGGCAGATCGATCCCGAGCGATTCGACGTGGCAAGTACGGGGAGTACCGCAGCAGCGACTTTCGACGCAGCCGATGCCCCCTCGGCAATCGCCATGGATCGTGGCGACTGGCCCCAGTTCCACGGCCCGGCACGCGATTCGATCTGCCGGGAAGAAGGCCTGCTGCAAGCGTGGCCGCAAGGCGGACCCAAGCTGCTCTGGACTCTGGAGGGTCTCGGCCGCGGCTATTCGACCGTTTCCATCACCCGGGGAACGATCTTTACGATGGGCGATCGCTCCGTGGGAGACGAGGAATTCCAGTTCGTTCTGGCGTTCGATCTGCAGACTCGCAAGGAACTCTGGGCCACGCGCGTGGGACCGCCGCATTCGGACGGCGGACCACGGTGCACGCCCACGGTGGACGGCGACCGCGTCTATGCCATAGGAACGGATGGAGACCTGGTCTGCCTGGACGCCGCCACCGGCGAGGTCCGCTGGCG
>Ga0180437_10006129_pt1 | contig 16170 bp, 8 predicted proteins | sample SS_ome_4_FD_132410 | JGI IMG/M metagenome (GOLD analysis project Ga0180437, IMG submission 132410) | Hypersaline lake sediment archaeal communities from the Salton Sea, California, USA - SS_3_D_1 metaG | ecosystem: Environmental > Aquatic > Non-marine Saline and Alkaline > Hypersaline > Sediment...
ACGATTTTCATTCAGGATGGCTGTAGCAAGCAACGGATTGCGCTCCTGTAGACGAAATCTCACTGATTGTGCTGATTACGGTTAACTCTTGAATTTAGATGCGATTGCCCTACCCGCCTGGATGCTTGTGCATATCAGCCGCCGGTAGTATAATACCCTTGCTGAAAAGACCAAGTCGTCGCAGCTCTTGCCTAGCCCAAAGCAATGACTGGAGTGGCGACGGCACCCACGACACAGATGCTCTGGGATATCAACTCATCCACCGCCAACCGTCGGCGTGGCGGATGGCTTGTCCCAAGCCCGTCAGGGCAGTTGATCTGATGATTCTCACAAGATCTCAGCAATTGTGGAGGCCACATCCAGAATGAGTTATTTGGACCTCACAGTAGACGCTTTCCTTCTACTTCGTAACTCCTTCTTCGACAACACAATGCAGCCGGTTCCTTTCAATTTAAGACCCAAACGCAACACACAAGACGATCCCCTGGACGAATTCGTCTCCGAGCTTCTAGAACAGGGTCTGACCAATGCGATCTGCCACAAGGCCCCAGGCCCACTCATCAACCCCGACCTGGTCCTCTATCGCCCGGAATTCTGCAACCATCAGCCACGCGAAAAGCTTGCCAATGACACAACCAGAATCGTTGCCATTGAAGTGAAAAAGCTGGAAAGAACCAAAACCGGCAAGATTGCCAGATCTACGGGACTGGATTACAACACCACGCCGCCGTGCGGTACTGTGCGCATCTATGCTGCCGACGATTCCCCTCTGGACATCAGGGGGTTCTACCTTTTTGTCGCTCAGGAAACAACAGCCAACAATAAATATGTCATTACGGGCCTAACGCTCTGCGATGGTAACATACTCAACGAAGACTTTGACCTCTATCTTGCTACAGTTAGCCAACGGCAAAAAGAGATTGACCTCGGCACTTACGGTAATGGTGTAGACCGGCAGCGCCCAATGTTCATCTTTGCCAACCCTCTCGGTGCCCAGGAGCTTGACCAGCAGGCTACACTGGTTTCGGCGGACCTAATGAATGAGCAGCTTCGGCTCGCATATCATATCATCAGAACTACCACTGAGGGGGATCAGCGTCAGTTCCATGCGTATAGAATAGCGTCCGACATCCCCGACGGATGGGAAGTCCAGATCCTGAAGGATCCTTTCCCTCAACCCAAAACAAGAGTTTCACAGACTCAACCCAGGGGCAGGTTCCGGCTCCCCATCGAAGTTTCGTGACGTCAGACCGTGTGAAAGGCATCAAGATCGGACTATGGCCAGGGCAATCGAGGATGGCTTCCCAATCAGGGCTATCAGTCAGCTAGCTGAGCGCGAATCTTGGCGCAAAGAAATCTATCGCCCCATCTACTATGTCCATAAGTGGTGGGCAAGACGGCTCGGCTCTGTCTTCCGGGCCATCATCCTGTCGTGTTGCGCTGAAGAGGATGAGGGCATAGAGAGCCTATTCTACCAGCCTATCCAATTGCCAGACATAGTTATCTTCGACCCCTTCATGGGCAGTGGGACCACGGTAGGTGAGGCTGTGAAGCTGGGCTGCCGCGCGATCGGCCGGGACATCAACCCTGTATCCGTCGGGATGGTCACCACCGCACTGCAGGAGTACTCACGAGCCGAGGTGAAACGGGTCTATAGGAGACTCGAAACCTCGGTTGCCGCTCAAATCCTTTCGTTCTACAAGACTGAGCTTCCCACAGGAGGCCAGGGCAACGTTCTGTACTACTTCTGGGCCAAGACAGTGCCCTGTCCCCATTGTGATCATCAAGTCGAACTCTTCAAGTCCAGAGTGTTCGCCAAGCACGCCTATCCCAGGAAGCACCCAGAAGCCAAGTCCTTGTGTCCGCGGTGTGGCTGCATCAATAATGTGAAGTACAATGACGAGGCTGCTACATGCTCTTATTGCACCGCCACCTACAATCCGCAGACAGGGTCAGTGAGAGGAGCAAAGGTTACTTGCCCCTCTTGCCACAAGGTGTTCAAGACAATTGACGCCGCCCGCCGCAGTGGCGTCCCACCAGCTCACAAGCTGTATGCTAAGATGGTACTCACTTCAGAAGGAAACAAGAGGTATCTGCCGGCAGATGAACAAGATATGGAATCATATCGTCGCGCTGAGGAGATGCTCTCGGAGTTGTGGGACTATGTTCCCCAGGCACGCATCATGCCCGGGCACAACACCAATCAGGTACTGAACTACAACTACAGGTACTGGCATCAGATGTTCAACGCCAGACAACTGGTCAGCATAAGCCTCCTCGTCCGCGAAATCCGAAGCATCACTGATCCTCGCCTGCAAATGCTATTTGCCTTCTTGCTCTCCGGCACACTGGAGTTCAACAACATGTTCTGCTCCTTCAAGGGTGAGGGCACAGGTGCAGTCCGCCACATGTTCTCCCACCATATATTGAAGCCAGAGCTTACGCCTATCGAAGCCAACCTGTGGGGCACTCCCAAGTCTTCCGGTGCATTCTCCACCCTCTTCCGGAGTAGAATCCTCAGAGCCCTCGACTACAAGGATCATCCCTTTGAACTGAGGCTTGTGAAAACCGACGGTGTGCTCCGTAGCGAGAAAGTCTTTGGAATCAGCCGGCCGGTCAAGGACCCGGTCGCGAGAACCTACGCAGAGTTCTCTCAGAACCCATCGGTCTACCTATCATGTGGGGATTCCTCCAAGACGGACATACCAGACGGTTCCGTCGACCTCGTCATAACCGATCCGCCTTTCTTTGACAATGTACACTACTCCGAGCTAGCGGATTTCTTCCACGTTTGGCTGCGTGTGATGCTTGACGGGCGCGAGGACTTTGCTGGTACATCAACCCGTTCGACAGGCGAGGTGCAAGACACTGAAGCAGAAGTCTTCACCTGCAAATTAGCTTCTGTCCTTCGTGAGTGTCACCGCGTGTTAACGGACTCTGGCCTACTAGTACTCACCTATCACCACTCCCGAATCGAAGGCTGGACTTCCGTCTATAGGGCCATTCGTGAGGCAGGCTTCTACATCACGCATATCCAGCCGGTCAAAGCGGAGATGTCTGTGTCTGTTCCAATTCAGCAATCCAAGTCCCCGGTGCACTTTGACCTGATCCTCGTCTGTCGGAAGACACATTCCGCCGTTTCCGCATCTGGACATGATGGTGTTTCTCTACTGACCTGTCTAGGCGAGACGAAGACTACTGTCCTCGATCTGCGCAGTGGTGGAATCGAAGTAAGCCTGGGGGACATCAAGGTCATGTTGATGGGGTCCATCCTTTCACGGTTGGCAGTGCTCACGGATTTGTCGGAGGAAGTGTCCACGATCTATCAGGTAGAGAGTCAAGTCGATGCGCTGGCCGAACAGATCCTGATCGAAACGGACTCGCCAACTGCCCATTCGACAATAGACCTTCTGCAGAGTATGGAAGATTTGTATCAGCCTCGGGATGTGCCAGTTTACCAGCAACTGAGGCTCCTGCTGGAAGCACTTGCGGAGTACGCCCTCTGACATGTCGGGATCTCTTTTAGCGACCACAGGTACAGCACAGCTCAAAGACGATGGCCCCTGCAACCTTCCCAGCAAGACTTCCAACTTGTCTTCAATCTGACGAAGTAGGGACCCCCACCTGTCGCTAGATATGTCTTCGTGGTCATTCGGCGTGGCGAAGGCTGAAAGGAGGGGCGATCTGGCGAGGACACAAGGCGATAGGAGCCCGATCCCCCTTGAGGGATCGGGCTTTCTTTCAAAACTACCACCCTGGCGTAAACAATGTGCAACGAACCGCAGAATCGTTCGACAACTCCCGTTTTTTGAACTTTCTTTGGAGCAGATTTGACCCAAAAAGGCTTCTGCTGCCGACTTCGTTATGCAAAAGTCACGTTAGACGCTGCTTTTGGGCCTGCTGAATTGTCAATTTGTCAGATTTGTAGACATAAATTAACAGAGGGCAGCCCTGTGAGACAGGAAATTGCTCCAGATAGGCTTCGTTTTTCGAGTTCTTGTACGGCTTGGCCCTTGGTTGCACATAATCTACGTAGGACCTCCGGGGTAGAAACCCCACCTACCCTGCCCGTGGCAGCGCTTTCAACCTCAATAGCTCTTGAGGATCAACGGCAGATAGACTTCGAGTGCATTGACCAGCGTTGTCGCCCGGCGTTCTATCGCATCCCCCGCATAGGTAACAGTAGCCACGTCTACGATAGCCATTGGATCGGTGAGTTGTGCATCTACGGTGACGGCAAAGCTGACCGTCACGCGCCCCCCTGCTGGAACGTCGCCCGTCCAGGTGATATTACTCCCGTCGTAAAGTGCCTGGCCGCTGCTGGCCGTCAGGCTGCCGGGCACGTAGGCGGTGTAGGCCGGGATGGGGTTGACGACCGCGATGTCAACGCCATCGGCGCTGCCGCCGTTGATCAGCACCAGCTCGTAGGTCAGCGTCTCGCCGGGGTCGGCAATGGCCTTGTCCACAGTCAGGTGTGAGGCGGTGAGATCCACACTTGCCTGGGTCAATTTGACAGCGACGTCGGTCATCAGCGCCCAGGGCAGGGCCAGCGTGACGGTGCCGTCGGCCACGAGGGTCTCAGTGTGGACGATGCCTCCGCCATCTGTATCCCACCACTCTACCTGATACGTACCGTTGCCGAGAGCCGGAATAGAGACCGTGCCGCTGAGAGCCGGGATGCTCACCCCGTCCACTATGTCGCGCCAGGTGTGGCCTTTGTTCTGAATCCATAGATGCGCGCGGCCATGAACCGTGTCGACCTGTCCCCACGCTCGCAGGTCGGATTGCGACGTCACCGCCCCGGCGTCGCGGTAGTGGCCGTTGCTCAGTGGGATATCCTCCATAAAGTCGCGGAACGGTTTAAAGTGGCGATGAAGGTCATAGTCCCATATGTGATCCGTCCACCAGTAGAGATCGTACATCCCCCCGGGATTGATCTGTCCCCAGACAAGATTGTGTAACCATACGCCTTCGGTGTCCTGTGCCAGGTCGGCCTGTTCCTCTTGCGGGCCGCCGGGGTAGTCCAGGCCGCCTTCTCCTCGCACGAGTGGCATCTGCGCGCCGGCCGGGCTGGCACCGCCGTAGAGCAGGCTGTAAGCCTGCGTGTAGCGGGCGGCATCCTCGTCCATCGGATCCAGGGCCATCGCGCCGTTGGTGGCCAGGGCTGTGCCGTCGGGGGAAATGATTTCAATGTCGTCAATCCATGCTGTACCTCCGGTGCCAAAGCTGTTCTGTACAGCCAGGTAGAGCGAGTGCATCTCGTCGTCCTCAATGATGAGACGTGCTGTAGAGGGCGGCGTTTCACCGCCGGCCGTCTGGTCGCTCCGGAACTGCGTCCAGTCATAGGTGCCGGCCGGCGCGGAGCAGGCAAAGTCTTGACCACTGTTAGCTGGCGGCACGACGTTGGACTTTTGCCCCGGCTGGCCGTTGTCCAAGAGCCACATCAGGCGAATGCCGGCCAGCGTGTCCGGATCGCCGTAGGAACAGGTCCCCGTCAATCCATCGGTTTTCATCCAGAAGCGAATGATCCACTCGCCTCGCCCCCGGATCGCCAGGCGAGAAGGGGTCACAGCGGCATTGTAGAAACGATCGTTGCCCGGCACGCGCAGGCTGTGGCCGGTGCCACCCCGCACATGAACCGGGTTGTCCTCGAAGCTCAGCGGAGATGGCGGATCGTTGCCCCAAACGGGGTATTGGCCCCAGCCGGTGCTGATGTAGGCGTGTAGGTCGGCGTAATCCAGATCTGAGTAAGCAGCGTTACCCCAAAACTCGTACGCGGGAAAACTGTGCCACAAGGAGGTCGTCGTCAAGTGGCGCTGAGGGTCGGTCTGGTGGATGTAGCGGCCAAAGGTGTTGGCCTGCTCGTGGTGCCGGCCATTGAAGGGATCGCCCTCGTTCAACAACTCCCAGGAGTGGACGGCCGTCGAGTATCCCCATCGCGCCGCCAGGTAGCGCCACCACGCCTCATGTAGCCAGCGGACTTTGGTGTCCGGGGCAGCGTAAAAGTTGTTGTTGCGTCTCTGTGGATCGAATAGGCCATCGGCTGCGATGTGATTGTAGATCCAGTCATTTTTCTCCAAAATGACGATCTTGAGATAGATGCCCTGTTCGGCCGCACGATCCAGCACATAGTCCCAGTCCCAGGCGCGCATGGGATCAAAGTATGCGTGAAAGTTCATCCGTGGCTTGCGGATCACATTCTGTCCGGTGCTGCCACTGCCCAGGTCTTCCTGCAGGATGACCTCATCCACGTAAACCGTCCCGCCGGTGGCGTTCTCCAGGATCAGATAGAGATTGTCGAGAAAGCGCTGGCTGTCGCCGGTGGTGATCGTGCCCTCCACGACTTGCCAGTCGGTGTTGCCAGTAACATAGGGGGTCAACGGGGGCAGGCCATCGGGCTCCGCACAGGCCGTCCCCAGCCATTCGCCTAACTTGACGACAAAGCCGTAAGGCGCGCCACTCTGCTGTGGCCCGGTCACGTTCACCGCCTTGACGCGTACCTGAAGGCGGTAGGTGCGCTCGGGCAGCACCGGGATGCGGCCCAGGAAACCCTGGAACATGCAGGGGTTCCCGTCCCACAGCTTCATAGAAAAGTCGCCGTCGCCATAAGCTTCGTCGGCACTGAGGCTGGTGGGCGGAATATAGCCATCATAACCCAGATGGTGGGATGACCAGGGGATCCACGCAGAGCCGGCGATGGACGAACCGCTCATCCAGATGCGGAAAAAGTTGGCCCCGTGGGCCGCATAGGTGGCAAACTTTTCATCGGCCTCGTAGGTAAATTTGTCACTCGAGAAGCCGTCGGCATGGCCGACGCCGACAAAGGGCACGCCATCGTCGAACTCAAAGTAGCGGGCATCGATCGGGCTGACGCGTACAAAGCCGTGGCTGGCGGACGGTGTGGCGCTGAACGACAGGTCGCCGTCAGCGGGGTAGACGGTCGTGCCACTGCCATCGGTGGCGCGAATGCGGTAGCGCCACGTGCCGGCGTTCTGCGGGGCAAAGCGGATCTTCCACACCGGATCTCCCTGCGGATAGAGGTGCTCCCGACCGTTGTGTTGGCTGCGGGCATAGTCCTGGTACAGAAAAGCTGGCTGGACGACTGTGGTAGCCCAGTTGTCGTCCGAGAACAGCCCTTCGACGGTGATGCCCACACCTGCGGGGACGCCGGGCGGCGGAGAAGGATCGTAGGGCCAATCAAAATGGGAAGCGACAGTGCCGCTAACCTCAAAGGTGAGTTCAAATTTCTCGTACAGGCCAACCGATGTGGCGTTCGCCTCTACATGGGTGACGATCAGGCCAGCAGCGGCCTGAATGAAAAAACCGGCCGAAGCCACCCAACTGAATAGCAGAACCAGCAATACCAGAGCTGTGAGGTAAAGGCGTGACATGGGGTTACTCCTCACCAGGGGGTGTGAAATCACTTGTCTATAGTCTCTTCCCCCCAGGGTTTCGTAGGCCAGCCCTCTCGCCCGGCAGGTTCGCAGCGTCTTGTTCTTTTTGACGACGATCCGCGCCCCGGCCGACGTGGCCCAGGACGAAAAAGGAACCAAGACGAGATGAAAGAAAAACGCTCCTGGGCAATGCGTGGGCCTGATAGCGCGAGGGAGACCTGTCCCATGATACCAGCATTCTGAAGCCGAGACAATGGGATAATTGTCCCAAAACTAGCAGGGCTGGTACAAATTTCCTAGGCGACTACAGATGCCGGTGCCCGTCCCACACTTCGCTGCCGATGTCACTCAGGTGCTCGGCGACGTTAAAGAACTCGACGCGGGGCGGCTCGTCGCCAGCGCAGACGAGAAGACTGACCGCACAGTTGCTCATCTGGTAGTCTTTCCAGCGGTGCAGTTGGCCGGCCAGGGCAGCCAGGCCGGTGGCCAATGCGCCCTGGTGGCTGACGACGACAACGGTCTGGCCCGAGGCGGCCAGGATGATGCCACTCAAGGCCGTGTGCAGGCGAAGGGCAAACTGGCGGGCCGATTCACCGCCGGGCGGGGCCAGGTCGGGGTCAGTGCGCCATTTCTCGACAAACGAGGCCCACAGACGCGTAATCTCTTCGGCGGTCACACCTTCCAGGTCACCGATATCATATTCGCGCAGGCCGGCCACCTCGACGACAGGTGCGCCGGTCGCCTGGGCAATGGCCTCTGCGGTTTGCCGGGCGCGGCGCAGGGGGCTGGTATAGACGGTCGCAATGGGCTCCTGGTCGGCCAGGTATGATGCCACGGCGGCCGATTGCCGCAGGCCCCGGTCGTTCAGCGGGTCGTCGCCCTGTCCACCCTGCCACACGCCAGCGACGTTGGCTTCGGTTTCGCCGTGGCGCACGAGAAAGAGGCGGGACTCGCGGGAGGGTTGTAAAGTCATGCTATCTCCTATTGCCCTTTGAGGATCAGCGGCAAATGGACCAGGTAAGGGTTGGCCACGACGATGGCGGTATCCGTGCTGGCATCACCGCCTGCCTCGGTCAGCTCGGCAACGTTGACCAGTGCCAGACGCTGTATGGTGTTGATGGTGACCGTGTAGCGGATGATCACTTCCTGGTCGACGCCTGGGCTATCACTCCAGGTAAGCCGGCGTTGGCCGCCGTCATAAGCCGGCATGACGGATGTACCTTCCAGCGCAAGGTTGCCAGGCGCGCTCACGCCAGCGGGCAGTGTGTCGGTGAGGGTAAGCGTGTTACCGGTTCCGAGAAAGCTCAAGATATAGGAAATGGGATCGCCCTCGTTGCCAAAGTGCGGCGTGGCGCTTTTTTCCAGGTCAGCGCCGGCACGGCCCCAGGTGACGGTAAGCGCGGGGCGGCCCTCAACGTTCCACTCGTCCGCTTCAGAGGAGGAAAAATATTTGCTGGTGTTTCGCTGGCTGGCCGCGTCGTAAATGGCCAGGCTGACCGGTTGACCCGCCGCGTAAGCGGTAGCCACGGCTTCGGTGGCGTCCCAACTATAGGGAATGCCCGGGTTGCCAATGTATGACGCCAGCGGTATCACTTCTACCATGTCCAGGTTCTTCTGGGCCAGAGGCGCGTTGTTCCACGTGATGCCCATCTCGGTCCATGGATCGGACATGCTATAGAGCCACACATGGGAGTTGTGCGGGCGGTCCTCGTCCTCGGGAGCGTCCGGCTCGCCTGAATTGCCCCAATGGTGCAGGATGAGCGTGGCAGAGAGGATGACTTTGCCTGCCGGCACATCATCCAGATAAAAGCGCAGGAACGACTTGCTAAAGCAAGGCAAATGCGTCACGGCCACTTCGTTGCCGGCGAATAGCTCGCTCTCCTTGACGCTCCCGTCGGGGTAGAACCCGCCGTGATTGATGTCTGCGCCGCCCTCGTGCCCACCGCTACACCACGCACCACCACCTACCCAGGCATCCTGAACAACCGAGGTGTCCGTCGGAGTCGCACGCTGGATGGTGGTCGTGCCCTCGACAATGGCCGGTGGCGGTTCGCAGGCTGGCGCGTTGAAGGTCAGCGCTGCCCAGGTAGAGGGGTTGCTGGACGAAAATGCCTCCGGCCAGATTTCGGGCTCGAGGGGAGATCCAGAATTCAGGTCCCGATCGTAAACCCGAACGCCCAGACCCCAGGCCGTTCCTTCGGCCGGCGGACCCGACAAGCCCAGTGTTTCCCAGGGAAGAGTGAATACGGCCGTCCAACCATAGTCAATGTCGCCATCGTTGCTGTTGGGGCTCCCGTGCTCTGAGAAAGACAAGGCGGATTGCGCTGACCAGGCGGCGGACGGTGTCCAGCCAGAGTCCCAGCCGCTGCCGTTGCCCCGGGCGTGGCGCGTATAGTTGTCCACATCTTGGAATTCGCGCGCACCGATGAGAAACCAATAGTCGTCCGATTGCGGGGCAGCGGCCCCATCACCGGAGGTGTCCAGGTAGATGGCTACTGCGTCGTGCTGCGTCAAGTCGCTGGACGAGTTGGCGTTTTCGTCGTACCACAGATAATAGTCGGCCACGGTGGCCAGGATTCTCAGCGCGTCATCGGTATATCCCATCCGCACATCCGTGTAGTTGCGGGTAGGCGGGTTGCCCTGCTCGTTCTGGCCAAGCCAGAAAATCGCCGTTTGGCCCCACCATAAAGTGCCACTGAAGTAAGGTGCATTGACCTGGCGCGTGCTGATGGCTTGGATGCCTGGATAGGGAGGAGTTGGCCAAGGCGGAGCAGACGCATCTCCTCCGCCAGGCGAGTGACTCATCATTAGGATCAGGCCGAGCAGTAGAATGAAGCAACGTGGCAGTCTTGACATAGCTACTCCTTACTCGATTACTCTTTGACGATCAAGGGCAGATAGACGCGCGCGCCGCCGACTAGCAAGTTTACGCCGGTCGCCGCCGTGATGCCGCCGCCGGTGCCGGTGACAGGCAGAGTATACCACACGCCGGGCAAGAGCACTGGGCCAGGGTGCGTATCAATGACAGTGAGCGTAGCCTGGCCAGGTGGGGTGAGGGCGGTGGGAGCCAGGCTAAGTGTCAAGTTAGGCGATGGGCTGGCCGCGATCAGGGTGACAGTGTGGGCAAAAGCGCCGGTGCGCTGAACCTCGATGGTGTACGTAGTGACGCCGCCAGGGGCAATGGCACGGGTGCTGGGAGTGGCAGTCAGGATGAAGCCATCTTCTGCGCACTCGTAGGCCCCGATGTCGGGTGCAGCGCCGACATAGTCATCGTTGATACCAGGGATGACGACGCCACTGTCAATGAGGTCACTGGCGGGATTCAGAGTATAATCGCCGCCCCCCGCGTCGGCAAAACCAGGATCAACATTGAGACCGTGAGCCTCCTGGCTGGTGGCGGCGGTGAAGGCGGCCAGGGTATCGTAGTCGATGCCGTCCCAGCTCACCAGGCCAGCGCCGCCGCCGTTCCACAAGTCGTCGTAGTCCAGGTCTGTTGGCTGGCTGGTGTTATAGTTGTCGAGAGCATAGTCGGTGCCAGCCCAGACGTTGTTGCGGGCATAGAGTAGCGTCCAGGTTCCGGGTGACTTGACATAGAGACCGTTGTTGCCGGGCAGAACGGCGTCGGCGGTATTGTGAAAGAGGTACATCGGGCCGGATTGCCCGTAGCCACTGTTGAATTTGAACGGACTGCCGCTGTAGCTGTTGTTGCCTACGCCGGTGCGATAAATGAGGTTGCGAATGGCATAGACCGGACCGTCGTAGACTGGAGCCAGAGAGATCCCCATCAGCACATCGTGGAAAGTGTTGTCCCAGAAGCGCACATTGCTGCACTGGCCATCGGTCTCTACCCCGTCGTCACCCATGTTAAAGACCACGTTTTCGTAGACGTCGGTCTCATTGGTCACGGCGGCCGTGCTCGACGGGCAGACGCTAAAGCCGTCGAAATCGTCGTGAAAAGTGTTGCGACGGATGACGGTGCCCCGTCCAGTGGCCGGATCGTAGAAGACAACGCCCCCATCTTCCAGATTGCCCACATCTTTTATGTCCACCCAGGGCCAGTCAAAGATAGTATCGTAGAACTCGTTGTCTTGAATGACATTACGGTGCGATTCGCGCTTGATGCCGATGCCCAGGTCGTTCGAGGCAAAGGTGCATCCCTGCACCAGGTTATCGCTTGCGCCGTCAAAATAGATAGCCTTCGCATACTCCCCCTGCCCATAGTGGTGGAAGGTCAGGTCCAGGAAATAGATGTGGTCCTGTTCGACGGAGAAGGCGCTTTCATAGCGGGAGACAATCATCGTGGCATGGTTGGGGTTTGCGTCCCCCGCCAGGTGGACGTAGAGAGTCGTTCCATCGGTGTAAAAGCCAGGAGTGCCACCCCGACTCAGGGATTGCAGGTCGGTCAGGTCGTCATAGGGGAAAAGCCGGTCGCCGTTGGCCGTGACGAGGTGGGTGTCGGCCACATTGACAGTCGTGTAATACACACTGCCATCATAAGCCGTCCAGGAGAAGGTATCCGGGTCGGCCCCATCCAATACCGCAGTCTCGCCATCGTAACCTCGTATGACGATCGGCGCGCCCACAGTGCCGGACCGGGGAAGCAAGATGTCGCCCTGGTAATAGACACCGCCTCGCAGGACAACCTCGTCGCCGGGCTGGGCCTGGCTCAGCCCTTCGGTCAGCGCGCACGGCTCGACTTGGGTGCACGCTGTTCCGCTACCACTGGGACTGACATAGTAGGAGTCGTTCGGGGTGGGGATGGCGATTTCGGCGCGGGTCGAGGCTGTATCTTCCACGGTCGTGCCATCCAGGGGGCCGCTGTCGGGGTCACTGAAAGTGACGCGCACCTCGTAGGCGATGCCTGACTCCAGCCAGAAGAGACTGCCCACGAAGCGGGTGTTACTGACGCGGGAGAGGGGAAAGCCCTGGCGGTAAGACCCGCTCCCGCTGACGCGGTACTCAACGTCGGCTGTGGCATCGCCGTCAGGGTCGTCGGTACCAGCGAGGGTGACGATGACGCCCATGGCGTGGAAGGTGCCATACAGTTCCAACGCAGCAGCAGCACGCACGGACAGCAAAGACGGCATAAAGATTCCCGTCAGAAAGGCCACGAGTAGAAAGACCCGTTGAATTCTCATGTTATCGCTCCTTTTCAGCCTGCGGTAATGAGTTTCATCTATCCGTTCTTGATCACGAGGGGCAAAAAGACGTTCCAATACGGCCCAAAGGCGTTGTTGGACAGAGCGGACCAGGCCCCGTCGGCGTTCTGCGACTTGAGGGCAAAGTAAACCGTGTCGCCTCCTTAGGGTACCGTCGCCACATAGATCTCGGTGTTGCCAGGCAGCGTGTTGGTGATGAGCGAGGCGGTGGCCCAATTGACTTGGCTGATGAGCGAGCCGGAGTAGCGCAGCGTAGTGGTGACGGCCTCTGCCGGGGCGGTCCAGCGTAGAGTGGCGGTGAGAGTGCCGCTGTCGGTGACCACGTGGGTGACGCGCAGGTCGGTCACGGCAGCAGGAGGTGGCATGCCATACTCATCGGCGCCCACGTCCGGGGCAGAGCCGATGGGCCGCGCATCGCCGTCAAAGTCGTCGGTCACGTCGTCCAGCGCGGCAGCGTGGTCAATGGCCGCCGTGGCCGTAGCAACCAGGTGCAAGTCACCAACGGCGGCGTTCTCGAACCAGCTTGTCTGGGCGTTCGTAAGGTTGCCCGTCGGGGTGCCGCTGGCGCCTTCTCTGTTGATGATAGCCATATTGGTCAGGTTGTAGGCAAAGGTCCCCTGGCTATCTGAACAGCGCGCCTCCATGCCCCACCACAGGCCTGCGCTGGGATTGAGGAGAATCGCAGTGTTGTGCGCCACCAGCCAGTCCTGAGCGTGGGTCATCTCGATGGCGACGTCGTGTTCCAGGCTGCTGTAGATGAAATTGTTGCGCACGATGCCGCCGCTGTGGTCCCCCGGGCCATGGCTGTAGTTGCCAAAGGCGATGCCTTGATAACAGTCAACCAACAGGTTTCGCTCGACTATCGTGTCTGAGGACCCGGACCAGAACAGAATCGTGGGGACCGGCGCATTGCCAGGCGTGCGGATGCGGTACCATTCGTTGTCCCGCACGACCCATCTATGTGCATTGTGCGCGCTGATGCCGTTGGTATAGTCATCGGGTGCGCTGGTCGTGTACTCCAGCCGAGAGCAGGCCAGCAGACCCTCTTCGCTCCCGTCGCCAAGGGGATTGACCTTGACCAACTGATCGCCAATGTCTTGAATGTGCAAGTTGTACAGCGTGGGCCGGTCGTTGCCCTGGATGGACACCCCGTGGTCCTGGGCGTTGCGAATGGTGAGATCGGCGATGAGCACGTCGTCGGCCGCGACGAGGATTCCGAAATGCCCGCCTTCCATGCCTCCAAAATCCAGAATCACGTCACCCCGATTTCCCGTTGCACCTCGGATGGCGACGCCATCGTTCACCACGTGAACATAGTCCTCCATATTGTAGGTGCCCGCCGAGACGATGATCGTCGTGCCGGCCGCTGCATGGTAGGCCCGGTCGCGCAAGTCGACTTCCATGTCGACTGTGACGACGGTCCCGCTAGGTGGGAGCAGCGGTGGACAGAGGGCTCCGGACCGGGCAGATGGAAGTTGCGACATTGTCCGGCCGGTCGGGGCCAGTGCGACGAGCAGTGCCAGGCTCACCAGCAGCGGGGGCAGGGTGGTCGTTCTACACATGGCTCGCTTCCTTTCACTCGGTCTACAGGGCCAGATGGCGTTGGTGGTACCGCACAGCGGTGCGATTCATCCGCCACACTTTAACTACCAAGGGAGAGACTGGCGGTCGGTCTGGACGATAAAGAAAGCAGCAGGTTCATTCTCAAGGTATCTCTATGATACCCACAAAATGGCCCTGTGTCAACAGCACACTTTTTCCCAGTGGGCCTTGACCGTATTGCACGCCCAAAGCCGACCAGGGGCAAGTCCTTGAGCGAGATCAAGGGCAAGCGGTCCGGCTGAGAAGCAAAAAGGGCCAGCAGATGCGGAGTGCTGGCCCTCCAAAGGAATGATTAGACTGGGTGACAGTTGCTCATGATCGCCGTAGGGATACCAAGACGGGGACCTTGTCGAACATCCAGAATCCCACTGGCAAACCGATAATTGTCAGACAGGCAAGGTAAGCCAATTCCATCCAGATGGCGCTGAACCACCAGCCTATGAGTAAGAAGTAGATAGCACGGAGAATGATATTGTGTTGTGGAATCCGACCACCTACCGTGACAACCGATTCACCATCAACAGTTGAAACAGTAAGAGCCGTAGATTCCCCACGCAGAGCAATGACCTGGGGAACCTTGTTCATCATCATGACGCCGAGAGGTAAACCGATGACAGATAGCATAAGCAGCCAGGCAATCGCAATCCATATCTGCCCAGCCCACCAGCCGATGAAAACGAACCACAAAAGTTGTACCAGGCAACCGGGGCCACTTTTCTGGGGGCTAACAACAACGGTGCTCATGGGGAATCTCCTTGTCTTTGCAGCATCCTTACGGCTTGACATCGACTACCCCATTCTACACCAGAAGCCGACCAGAGGCAAGCGGGTCGGCTGAAAAGCAAAGAGGGCTAGCGGGGGCGGGGTGCTGGCTCATTTGCGCGGAGATTATGACTCGACTTTTGCAGTGACATAACTCGACTTTGCAGCACTTTAACAACCAGATACTCAAGGCAAAGGAGTTGCCCAAAATGCCAGAAGGAGGTAACATAAGCCTAAAACTCGCACAGGAGGTAGGACTATGTTGCCGTTGGTTGAATTTCCCCAGATCGTTCAACATTATGCGCCATGGTTTGAGACCGTGTTTTCGGCTGAAGCGCTGGTGCAGTTTCAACGGTATCTGAGCGGGCTGATCGTATCCGAGAACAAGACGGTGGACGGCATCAACCGCCTCTTTGTCATGGAAAGCCGTAACCAAAGCAGTCTCAACCGTCTGTTGACGGCGAGCCCGTTCTCGGAAGCGGGGCTGAATCAGCAACGGTTGGCGCTGCTGAACAGCCTGGAAGGAACGCGGCTGAAACCCAAAGGGGTGCTCAGTGTAGACGACACGTTGCTGACACACTATGGGTGGCACTTTGACGAAATCGCCTTTCTCTACGATGCGGTCGACGACCGATATACCTGGGCACACAACCTGGTCAATCTGCACTACAGTGACGATCAAACGGACTATCCGGCCCATTTCCAGCTTTGGAAACCGGCGGACTTGGACAAGATCGAGCAGGGTTTGCGGGCCGCAGGCATCCGTCTACGGGAAAGCAAATTCGCCCTCAAAGAAAGCGCTCCCAAGAAATGGCGTCAGTACCTGCTGGGTGTGTGGAGCCGAAAGCAGGACAAGCCGGAAGTAGCCGCTCTCTACCAGAGCAAGCTGCTGATTGCCCGGCATCTGCTGCGCAAGTGGGTAGATGAGAACCCCGACTTGAAACTGCCCGTGACTTTCGACAATTGGTACACTCAACCCGCCTTTTGCCGTTTTCTGGACCAGGAACTAGAACTGCCCTACGTGGGTACCTTGGCCGGTGACGATGAAGTCATCCTGAAAAGGGACCGTCTCACCTTGGAGGAGTTCGCCGAACAGCTGAGGCAGGAACACCTCCAAGCGGTCGCGGCAGGAGACAAGCCGGCTTTCCACAAGATTGGGATTCTCTACAAGGGCGAAAAGGAGACCTACTACAGCTACTGTCGCACCCATCGGATACACAACTTCGGCCGGCAACGCCTGGTCATCAACTTCA
>Ga0180437_10006132_pt1 | contig 16167 bp, 19 predicted proteins | sample SS_ome_4_FD_132410 | JGI IMG/M metagenome (GOLD analysis project Ga0180437, IMG submission 132410) | Hypersaline lake sediment archaeal communities from the Salton Sea, California, USA - SS_3_D_1 metaG | ecosystem: Environmental > Aquatic > Non-marine Saline and Alkaline > Hypersaline >...
ACTCCAAACCTTTCTATCACCAGTGTAATCTTTGTATTCATCAAACCCATGGCTTGCCAATGTGTCTGAAGGAACAGGCGCAGTGCTGTTTTCAATTAAGCCAAGCCACCAATCAGCGGTTTTGGCCTTTGCACCAAACATGATGTTTAGAATATCGTTTCTTCCTTCAGTAACTACCAGGTTATCAATTTCAATTTCTTCATCCCACTTCAGATTGCCATCAGCATCAAATGCTTCAAGAAAGAACGTGTTGTGAAACTGAAAGCCTGCACTTCCCTTTGCTTCCTTCTTCTTCTTGAACTGCCAATCAAACTTGAACATGGTTCACCTTCCTTCATGCAAGATCTACTGTGATTTGTCCAGTGCTTGAAGCATAGGTGTAATCCCATGGTTCAAACTGTGGCCTTCTTACAACATACTTGTTCAACAACAATGGTTCTGATTGATTGCCATCTGCATCAATAGCAATCACTCTGAATTCATATTCTGTTTGGTTTTCAAGAACTGGTGTATCCCACTTGTAAAGGCTTTCACCAGTTTCATAAACAGAAGCAAGCAATACCCAATCAAGGCCAACCTTCCAACTGATTTCATATCTTTCTGCCAATGGGTTGCCTTGCCACCAGATGAAACCCTTATAGGGAACATTCCAAGCACCCTGCTTATCATCATCACGTATTTCAAAGCTTGCCCTATCAAGGCTATCAACCATCACGTGATGGGTGTTGTTGTAAGTCTGTGCAATCAGAACACCATCACGCCAAATCCTGAACAATGGTTCTGGCAGATCCGAAGTAAACCTAAGCAGATAATCTCTTGAACCAAGGTAAAGTGGTGGGTATTCAGTAACCATCAGGTAACAACCTTTGTTTCTTGAAGTATCCACCTATGTTCAATCAGAACAGTGCCAGCTTCAATGCCACCAACAGGTGTAATATGCTTTCTATGCGTAAGCATTGACACATCAAGAACTGCCACAAAGTTCACAGTTTCATTCATATCTGTTACAACAGACACAATGGCACCTTTCAATGAAACACATTGCTGATGAAATGGTTCAACTGCAGACTGATCTGCAACATCACGAATGGTTCTAGCTTGTGTTGGCTGTGAACGCTTCCCTATAGCTTGATAGGCAACGCCATCTGTTCCCGGTCTGGTGATATCTCTAAGTGATTCGCCCTGCGTGCTTCTTGGCCAATCAAGCCTGATGAATTCAAGCGTATCTATAGAAGGCATTTCTATTCCCTTTCACCAACATCAACAGCCTTGGCTTCATCTCTGTTTCTTTCAATCTGTGTATTCACTTCTTTCAAATTTCTGGCAGCCCTTGCTGATTGCCTTTGCAGTTCAGTTGCTTCTGCACCACGTGCCCCTGTTGGTTCTTCATCAAGGTACATTGGGCCAAGTTCCAATGGGGTAACATTTACAGCTTCACGCCTTTTCTGCACTTCTGCAGGAAGTTCACCTTCATATAGTCCCAATGCAAGGCCAGCCCTAAGCGATTGTTTTTCTATGCGTGCTTGTGTTGGTGAAATGATTCCCTTTTCAACCAATACATCAAGGCGTGTTTCTTCCTGCTTTGTCCACAAATCTAATTCAGCACGCCTTTCACCAGCCTTGCCTGCCATAAGGGGTGCCAAACTCTTCACGCTTTCAAGGCGTTCAAGCTGCCAACCACGTTGCACTTCTCTATACTGTGATACTTCCTGCCAGGTGGATTGCAGCACATCTTTTTCAAGGGCTTCTTCAAAGCGTGGCCCAACTTCTTGAATTCCCTGTGCAATACCTGCCAGCCTTGCTGCCTGTGGCCCCATGAATTCAGCCTGTGCTTCCTGATCACTAAGCAGGTTCCTTGTGAATTCTTCAGGCGTCATTTGGGCATATCGTCTTCTTAGTTCACGCCTTCTTACCTGTTCAGGTGTTTCAACATCACCACGTGCCAAAGGTGGCATCATAAGTTGCTGTTTACCACGTTCAGTCTGTGTTAGTTGTGCAAGGCCAATCACCTGATTGAAAATTTCGCCACTCTCACCTGCATACACTGCACCAGTAAGCATCTTCAACGCTTCTGGCCCCTGTATGCCAACCTGTGCCATCTGGCCAAGCGTTCTGAACATTTCAGGGCTTGTCAATCTTCCTGCCTGGCTGCCAAGTAACTGCTGTGCAGCACCAGCAACTGAAGCCAACTGTTCTGGTGCTGCACCTGGCATGGCGTGCCTTCCAATAAGTGCTGCCATCTGGCCTGTTTGTGCAGGATCTAAGCCAATACGTTTTGCATAGGCTGCAGCATTCGTGATTGCAAGAACCTGTGCAGGGTCTGTTTCAAGTGGCATTGCACCACCAACAGCTTCATATGCCCTTGTTACTTCTTCCCTTCTTAGGCCCTGCCTTTTCGCTATTTCTAGAAGTTCTGGCCTAACAACGCCATAGGCATCACCCCTGCCAGTTGTTGCCTTCAGCAATTCATCAGTGAAACGCTTCATGGTTTCACCTGTTGTTTCAATCTGCCTTTGCCAATCAGACCAAAGCGTTTTCAATCCTTCAATAGCAGTTCCAATGCCAACCATCCCTGCAGCCATTCCACCAATTGTGTTTTTCACTTCACTGCCAAGATCCTTGAAGGCACTTTCACCTTCCTTCATTTGGCGTTTGAATTGGCCTGCCTTATCGCCTGTTTCTGAAAACTTCTGATTGATTTTCAGAAAGGCCCTGATTAGTTCAGCTTCCTTTGGGTTGAATTCAAATTCTAGCTGTGGCATCACTTCACCTCTATCAACCAATCAGGTTCATGTTTCAGTAATTCATCAAGGCGTTTCTGCATGAATTCATCAAAGCGTTTTGTCATTTCCTGAAGTTCACCATGTGTGATTCTTCCTAATTCATGCACCTTGCTGTGATAGTAAAGATAGGCAGGGCCAGGGATCTTCAACCTAACACGCTTGGCTGAACCAGTTGGTGATTTTCTCTGGTGAACCATCATGTTCTGCATCTGGCCCCTGTAAACCATATCTATGTTTTGCCCTGTTGTTCTCTGCTTTCTTTCCTGCCATTTGATTTCACGTTCATGATAGGCATATCTTGCATGTGCATCAGGTTGAAAATGTGCAGGGAAGATTTCAATGTGATACCACCTGGCAAGATCCTTCAAAGCTTCCTTTGTGATAACAGACCTAACCTTATTGGCTGTTCTCTTGTTCCAACCCTTGGCAGTTATGGTGATATCAAGATCAAACATTACCAGCAACCAATTCTTGCCATGGCATATAGTTCACCAATGCTTGGCATGTGTTCACCATCAAGGCACTTGTGCCATAGATATTTGAAGCGTTGAAGAACAATCACGTTGTTTTTTTTTCTGCCCTAAAGAAGGCCAACATGCTTGGCCAATCAATGATGGCCATTGCAACATCAAACAGTGTTGATTGGGTATCGAACAACTGAAGCATGTTGATTTCAGCAATGTCTATTCTGTAATTCAGCTTCAATGCTTCCTTTCCAATCAACCACAGATCTTTATCACAAAGATTCATTTCAATCTGTTGGTTTCCGTTTCCAGCTTCAAGTGCATTGGCAACTTCAGCCATCTTGCCAATAAACTGTTCATGAACCTGTTCACCCATTGCATACAAGTTCATATATTCCTGCTTCACGCTGTATTCAAGTTGGCCAGTCTTCTGGTTGAAGATCATTACCTGTGGCAGCCTGCTTCCTGTTGGGAATGCACGTGCCACTGGTATGTGCCATAGTTTCCCATCATTCAATTGCACCATGTGGCCTGGCACTTGGCTTTTTCTGCAAAGCGTGTTGGGTGTTGGCCTGTTTGCTTTATCCATTCCAAGCCATACACCATCAGCAAGCCTTTGCCACACCTGCTTGGCTTCATCATAGGTTGCAATCACTGGCTGATTCCCTGCATCAAGGTGTGGCACTCTAATCAATGCACCTGCATACCCTTCAGGCCCCTTCATGCAATGCCCTATGGTAACTGGTGTTTCTGCATCATCAACAATGTAATCAATACCTTCTGAAGCCAGGCGTTCAAGTGCAACTTCCTTTGGTTGTGGCACTTCTGTTTTCTGTGGTCTTTTCACAAAATAGGTGAAGTTCATGACTGCCCTTCCTTCTCTGCCTATGGCAAGGCTGAAAGTGTATCAATGTCTATTGTCGGAGGATTTGCCCTATTCAGGGCAGGTGTGATGATGATTGTGTTGTCTGTGATGTTTGGAGTGGTTGCACCACTATCAGAAATCACAGCAAGGCATTTCACCATAGAAAGCTTGATATGAAGTGGTGATGCATCAGGTTCCCTTGTGCCACCTTCCTTGCATCTTCTCAAATACACATCACAAGTTGTGATGCCAAGCCCATCAATCTGCAGGCGTTCTATTTCTTCACTATCCTGAAACCTGATAGTTACCTGTGGCAATCTTTGCCTGATGCCAATGTATGTGGCCCACTCTAAACCCTTATGCCCCTGAACTTCAGGCTGAATGCCAAAGGTTACTGTGATATCTTGAATGCCTTCAGCCTGTTGGCCACCAAGAACAACAGGCCCTGCAGCATACAACTGATCTGGTGCTGCATCAGCATCTAATGCAGCACCTTTTGTGATTTGAATAGGAAGAACTGCTTCATCCCAAGTTGCAATGCAGTTGTAATCAATAGTTGCTGCAGGCACATGGGGTGCCCTTATGGACATTGGATAGCACAAGCCTTTCACCATCAACATCTTCACGTGATTGGCCCCTGTAAGCCTGGTTCCGCCTTCTTGCCCCTGCCTGAACCATGCTTCAAAAGGGTTCAAATCAGAAATAGGTGTACCATCCCAACCACATGCATCAAGGGCCTTCTTGATGGCAGATGTGCTGAATGAAATGGCAGGCTGCCCACCAGCAATTGCCATGTATTCATTATCCACATGCCCACCAGGGCCTTCTTGAACCAAGTTAATTGCAGGGTTCAATCTAACGTTTCTGATCTGGCCAACCATGTTGCCAGCCAGCCCAACTGAATACCCATAGAAAATCTTCTGTGCCATAGCTTTTCACCTTCCTGTGGCTGTAATTGTGTAGCCAGTTCTTAACGTTGCGTTTACGCCTTCACTTTCAATGATTGTTGGATCTGGTATGGTAACTGGTTCTGATTGCTGGATTGTTTCTGCACAGAACAGATTATCAGTGCATGAAAGCTGCCTTACTTCACGCATGATTTCATCAACTATCCTTGCAAACCCTGTGCATAGATGTTCCCAACCTTCAACATCAGGATCACCACCAACTTTGCCAACATTACATTCAAACCAGATATTGAAGGTTTGCTTATTGACGAAGCTGTATCCTGGCCCTGTTCCTTCTGCCTGGTAATCATTCATAGGAACTTCAGTGATTAGAATGTAAGGCCATTCAATAGGCTTCCTGTATATGCGTTTATGAATGAACATCTGTGCTTCATCAGGTGTTGCTGAACTTGTCCATTGCTGCCATAACTGGCTATTTGCCAATAGCCATCTAAGATTGTTCATGCATAGTTCTGAACCAAAAGCAACCTGATCTTCAGCCAAGATGATTTGTGCTTGAACAGTTTCTGAATAATTGCCAGGGTATGCCCTGAACCTTGCAGAAACAGTCTTTATGCCATCACCTGCAGAAAGGAACATATATTCCTTCTTTGGCATAGGTTCAACCCAAGGTGCATTGGTGGGATCTGTTCCTTCTACGTATTGAACACCACCTGCAAACAGGCAGAAGAATTCAAGTTCAACATATCTATAGAAGGTTGTTGCAAATCCCCTATTTATGATCAGGCTTTTCAAAGGATCTGCAACGGGTTGTATCAGTGGCCCAAAGCCACCACCTGAAGTTGGCCCACCAACAACAATCATCAATCACCACCACCAAAGATGCCTTCAAGCACATCAAGTTCAACCATGGCAATGCAGATAAATTTTGCTGGCTTTCCATCATCTTCAAAGTTGGCATCAAGCCATGGTTCAATGAATTCAGCCACTTCTTCTGCTTCACCTATGCAGACAACTTCACCAACTTCTGCAACCTTACCTGCAGCCAGATCTGTTGCAAGGGCACTTGCACTTGCATCTTCAGCAACCTGAAGTTCAGGAAACTTGCCACTGATACGCCAACAGAAGAATTCAGTACCTTCTTCTTTCTTGAATAACCAACCAGACCATTCACCGGCTTCATTCTTCTGTGCAATACGCTTGGCCTTCACAAACAGTTTGCAGTTCTTCACAATCCACTTCAGCACACCAATCACCACCAATCCTATTTCCAGATAACTCATATATCACCTGTTGTGCCAAGGAAATGAAATAGAAGCCTATCAACTTTCTTTTCAACAGTTCCCAAACCGTCTTTCAAATCCTGTTGGCCTTTCTTGATTGCTTTTAGTTCTTCCCTCTGGCCTGCTTCATGTGTCTGAAGTGCAGCACATGGTGGCACGTGAATTGCAGGGTTTGTATCTGTTCCCAATGTCTTCTGTTGCTTCATAAGTTTCACCAATGTTGTAACAGTTCCTGCCAAGGCCACAACAGCCACACCAAGTGGGCCATATTCAGTTGCAAGGCCAATCAATTCATTCATTTCTATATGCCCTTGAATGCAAATCTGATGAATGCAGACTGAAGCCTGATGCTATCTGCAGTTGCATTGGTGCATGTGATCCTTACGCCATACCTTCTAGCCATCACTATTTCAGGCGTGATTGGCACAAGAATGCTTTGCTGCCCTGTATTTCCCTGGCCCCATGTTCCAACTTGGCTAAATCGTGAAACAACACCAATTGCCTGTGATGCCTTTTCAATCACTTCAATCTTTGAAATGTAATCTGCAGCAACAGTTGTGATGAATTCAAACTGAACGCCAAACACTGTTGCACTAGAACCAAGAAACCTGGTTAGGCATTCATTGCCATATGTCCACATCACAGCATTGATTGCATTGCTTTCTGTGTAGCCTATTAGGTTGTTGCAATCCCCCTGCAATGGCCAGCACTGGCATTCAGAAACGTTGGTATTATCCCTTGCAACGTCAATTCTTCCACTGCCAAGAATGCTTAAACCACCAATTTCAACTGCAGTATCAGAAGAATTATCAGTTTCAATTGCTACCTTAGATTCATCAGTGATTGTGATCTTGGCATTTCCCTGGCCAGTGATATTCAGTTCAGATGCTGCAACGCTTGCAAGATCTATGGTGATATCTTCTGTTGTTTCATCTGGCCTGATTATGGGTGTTCTTAGAACATCACCATATAGTGCTTCAGCCTTCAGATCTATGAATGCACCTTCAGCAAATCTGGTGTTAGGATCTGCCCATTGCCCTATGCTGCCAAATACTCTATTTACAATCGGAATGATTCCATTGGCATACAGGAAGCCATCTGCAGCCAGTCCAAATGGCCTTGCAAGCGTGCCACCATAATCACCACCATAAAACAGCCAATCACCTGAAGCAGGGAATCCTGTCATGCCTGAAACATCAATAATCTTTACATCACCACTGCCCCAATCAAACGTGAACTTCAGGCCATGCTGAAGACCATTCAAAAGGGCATCTGCAATGCTTGTGATGTTTCCCTGAAGATAGTTCAGGAAGGCTGGCCTAACTGCACCCTGAAGTGGAAAGTAAGACACATAAACCTTTTCACCTGCATTCAGATCACTGAACCTGATAAGCCCTGTTGCATAGTCTATGATGAAGCTATTTTCAGGCACAGGGCCACTGATGGTATCACCACCAACCAAGGTAAACTGTGTGCCTGTTCTGTTGTTGCCAGTCCACACTTCAACAGGGTCGAACAAAGAACCTTCTGGTGCTTCATCAGATGGATACTTCAGAAGCTGTATCTGGTTGAAGGGGCCAGGTGCAGGCAAGCTTAGATCACTTGCAGGTGGTATTTCTATTTCTTCATCTTCAATGGCATACAGTGGGCATTGCCAACCTTCACCATCAAGATTGTTTTCACGTTGGAAGCCAAGAAGATGTGGGATTGAAGGCACACCATTAGGGTATGCAACTTCCTGCCAATACTCCCAAAGCCAATTGCCATCAACAGGTGTTGGTGAATTCTCTGGAAACCATTTAGACATGTGTGCTGCCCTTCCTTATCTGTAATTTTCCCTAACGTTAGGCCCTGCTTTTTCCTTGGTTGTATCGTGAACAATCCACATCATGGTGCCACCAATCCTGTCATTTTCCCCAATGCGCCAGATGTGGTATTTCAGCCCATCTATCACAATCCAGTCTTCAATAACAGGGTTTGGAACATCAGCAAGTGAAATGAACAACCTGCTTGAAATCACCCTGTTTGTTCCCAAATCCCTTGGTTCTTCATCATCAGTATCCTGAAAAACAATGGCCACAATCTGAAGATCAGTGTTTGTGGCCTTCACGTGATACGTGATGGTTTCTGCAAATTCATCTTCATTCTGAAAGACGTTCAGCACGTCTTCAACTATCTGTTCCTTCAGACTCATGATGAAGAAATAGGGCAGGGCCTAATTTCTGGCCCTGCCCTTTCTGTTGCGTGGTTTCTGTTCGGGTTCAACTGGTTCTTCAGGCATCAGGGCAATAGTCAAATAGCCAAGCTTCAATGCTTTCTTCAGATCTTCTGCAGTTAGGTCTTCACTACACCTTGCCACAGCCATCTGAAAGCCAGCATTCTTCACAACGCCATTGATGGCCCTTCTTTCTGAAGTCACCAATTGCACCAACTGTTCACCTTGCATGGCTGCCCTTCCCTTATCAGGTGATTGTGCTTAGTGTCGCGTGAATGGCGTGCTGCCAGAACCCAAAGCCAACACCACCATTCCATTCAACACCAAACAGATACCTTCTGTTCAGGAATGCTTCTGTGGAATCATCAAGCCTGGCATCTTCTGATACAGGCAGTTCTTCCTGCAGAATGTAAGGCTTTGCACTGCCATCAGTTCTGTGAACAATGAATTGATCAGTCCAAGTAAGCCTAGGATTGGGAACAACCGAAACGTTGAACACCTTGGGAAGGGTGTTATCACGAACAGAAGCCCCTGTACTAAGCATATTGGCCCTAACAGCTTCCAGTGCAGAACTGTACAGCGTGCCCTTCACAGGAACCATCACGCTGAATTGCTGTGCTTCACCATTGATGGGATCACCCTTATCATCAAGATAAGTGTAGAAGTGCTGAATGCAGGACATGATGGCCTTTGCCATTTCATCAGGTGTTGGGTACTCCTTATCCACAACATCAAGTGTTGGGTAATCTGCAGAATCCAGCTTGTTAGACTGCACGCCACTATCACCTTCACTGTGATCTGTATCAAAGAAGAACTGCCCATCATAGCCTTCTTCAGTAAGGCCAGCCACCATCAGTGCAGAAAGCAACTTCTGTGGGTGTTCTGCAGCCTTCCTTGCCATTTCAGAAATCCGCAATCTGATTTGGCCAGTCTTATCACGCCTTAGTTCTTCCTTGAAGATAGAAAGCGTGGCTTCATAGGGTTCATTTACAATGGTTACACCACTGCCCCTAAGCCCCTTGGCCTGCCTTCCATCTACCCACTTTCGCATAGAAGGCGACATGCCCAACCATTTATAGATTTCCTGATCATTAGAACTGGCAAACTTCATTGCCAAGGTTGGCCACCACATGCCACCAAGCGCTTCTTCATAGACCATTCTGAATTGGCCCTTGATGCCTTCTACTGTTACACCTAGTGCAGCACCCATTGTTCACCTATTCCTTTCACTGGCTGTGATGTGTTTCTGTTTCTGTTACAGCGTGGCAAATCTTACAATGCCAACACCATCACTGATGTAATTTTCAACCTTACCAACTTCTGTATCACTGCCACCGTTCACCATTGATAGGGAGTTATCATCACTGGCATATACTGCTTCACCAATGCTTGTAATCACCAAGCTATCAACGTTCACCTGCTTACAGAATGAACCTTCATTCCCCTTCAGAACCTTGGCAGTAATGGCACCATCAGCACCACTTGTGTTATCAAATTCATCAACAAACACACCTGCCAGTGCATCACCAGCAACCAGGGGCCTGATATACCCTGTTGCAGCTTCAATGCCACCAAGGGCACCCTGAAAGCACTTCACACCAGCCTTCACCAGGTAATCACAATACCTGCCCAAACTTTCCTTCAATGGATTGTTCAGCGTTGCAGCCATTTTCTTTCACCTTTCTGTTTCTATGTTTCTTGTTTGTGGTTTGGCTGAAGCCACATGGCCAGCCAGGTTGGTTGTTAGGCGTTTGCCTTCAGTTCAGCTTCACGCTTTCTGTAAGCCAGGTATACCTTGAAATCATCAAAGAACTTGCCATGCATTTCTGTGTTTTGTTCCCAAGAAAGCTTGGCAGCATCTTCAACAGAAAGCCCCAATGCTTCAGGGTCTTCACCTGAAAGTTCAGGGTCTGCATTGGCACCAAGGTTTGGTGTGTTTCCCAATGCAGCAAGCCTGGCAGCCTGCAGCTTGATTGTGGCTTCCTTTTCATCAACGCCATCATCAATCAGCTTGGCTGCAAGTTCATAGCAATTCAGGGCACCAGCCCTTTGAAGAATTGCAGAACACCTGGCCCTTTCAGCTTCAGCTTCAGAACCATCTTCAGATGTTGCTTCATCTTCTGGCTTGGCTTCATCTTCTGGCTTCTCTTCAGGTTCAACTCCTGCTTCACCTTCATCACCAGTGCCAACACCTTCAGTGGTATCAACTTCTTCAATGGTCTTTTCCGGTTCATCCTTGTTCAAGTTTTCCATACCTTCCCTTTCTTCAAGTGCAGCATCACTGCACATTACTTGAACTTCAACAGTTTCATTCATATGTGAAAGTGCCATTGCACTGGTACGTTCATCAGCACCCACTGCACACAAGGAAACTTCACGCAATGAAGCACCTTGGAATATGGCAAGTGGGCCTTCAACTTCCCTGCCATTCACTGATGTTTTCTGCCCTGCAGAAAGCATGAACACCTTCTGTGCAGGTACAAACACTGAAGCTTCAAATGGGTGATCTTCAGAAAGAAGCCCCATGGTTTCCCTTCCCTTTTCTGTTTTATCAGTTGGGAAACCTTCAAGAACCAAGCCATCAGTTTCATGCAGGTATGCCCTATCTGTGCTTCCTGCAATCCATTCAGGGTTGTGTTCTCTAAGTATTGATTTTCTCTGCTTGCCAATGCTTAGTGTGCTGAAATCAACAACCATCTTGCCCCACATTGGGTGCCCATGAACCTGCCCACTGTTGCCAACTATCCTGATTCTTCTTGGCCTTCCTTCTTCATCTGAATGAAGCACCTGAAGCTGTGGTTGTTCTTCAGAAAGCATGAATGCTGATGCATCAAGTTTCTGATGGCTACACTTCCAAGCTTCAGAACCATAGGCACTTGTTTCAGAAGATGGTGCTGCAGCTTCAACGCTGATTGTTTTAATGCCATTATCATCCAGCCACTTCTTTACCTGTTGCATGTTCCAATCCTTTGTGGGAAATCTTAAAGCCTGTGGTACAGGGTAATCTGATGGCTTTGATCTAGTCTTCAGCTTTGCCCAAATCACAATGATGGTTGATGGCACTTTGATGCTTCCAAAGATGGTGCCACCAGCTTTCCGCCTGAAGCTATCCTGCACAAACTTTGAAGGATCTTGAAGCCTTGCTGCATGTTCATTTGGGTATGGCATCACTGTGCCCCTTGCTGTTGCTGTTCAATTGGGTGTGGCAGGCCATCATTGCTGAACCTATCAACTTCACGCTTCAATTGGCGTTCTGTATGTTCCCAATCACCACCTTTTGCCTGCACCACATCAGAAACAGAAGAAAAGCCATTCTTCACAGCCACAACTGATGCCTGTGCTTCCTTCAATGGATCTACCCATTCCCAACCAGGTGCAAGCCAAATGGCACCAGACCATATGCCCTTATTCTTCATGTATGTGCCACCATCAATTGGCAACAAACCAAGCATCACTGCTTCTTCAAGAACCCATTGATATACCTTTTGGCAGAAGGATCTAGACAGCCAATACTGCCACTGCCTGAAGATCCTATAATCCTGAAGCAGCGCAGCCCTTGCTGAACTGTAAGTAACCTTTGAATAGTCTTTGCCTATCAATTCATAGGAAAGGCCAAAGCCTGCAGAAAACCTTCTAAGCATTACCATCAAGAATGGTTCAAACTGGCCACCTGGCCTATTGAATTCATATGCCTTCATAGTCTGGCCAGGTGAAAGATAGTTCACACCACCAGGCTTCAGGTTTTCAATTCGTTCATCATTGTTGTTAATGCGTGCTGTATTTCCTGCAGCCATCCCAAAAGGATCTGCAGTTTCAACCATGATGCCATTGCAGGCATTGCCCCTTGCTGCAATCACTTCAGCTTCAACATAGCGTTCAATATGATGCTGAAGATCTATTGATTGGGCAAAACCAGTGATGCCACGTGTTTGCCCTGGCCTTTCTTGAACGTATAGGTGCAGCACATCTTCAGTGCCAGTCTTCTTGTTAAACCTTGGCACATAGCTGCAATCTTTCAGCTTCACTGAACCAGGGATACCTGCAACATTTGCACCCTTGATGTAATAACCAGTTGCTTGCCCATGTTCGCCTATTTCTACACCAAACCTAACATTACCTTTATTCATGTATTCAATGGGTGTGCAAAGCCTGTTTACATCAATAATTTCAATACAAGTTTTGAATGGTGTATCTGTTCTTTCAACCATCTGCCTGATGGCAAGGGCTTCACCAGATATCACCTTTTCTGATTGCACCTGGCCCTGCATTTCATAGAAGTGAAGCCTGCCACCTGCATCAGCATAGGGAAGCCATGAAGTGAATTGCTTTTCAGCTTGGTTTTGAAAGGCTTCAGCCATATCTTCAGTGATGCCCAACTGTTCCCAATCAATCATGCTTTGAAGCTTGATGCCTGTGCCAACCACATTGCTGCAAATGGTCTTCACAATACTTGATGCATCAGTGTTGTTCCTAACCAAATCATGTGCCCTTGCACGCATGGTTTCAAGGTTCCCATCAAGGGCCTTATCTGCAGATACATCTTCGGTCAAGAAATCATCAGTTCTTCTATCTGCTTCAGCACCCCTATAGTAATCACCACCAAGCACCCAATCAGGGCCAAGCTGATTCAGCCTTCTGGCCAGCTTTCTTTGAAAGGCTCTATGTGGCCTAAAGGTTTCAATCAGCCCATCAGCCAGGCGTGCCCCTATCCAAGGCTTCTTGTGCTTCATATCTTCTGGCATGTGATCCCTTTCAAATGGTTGGGAAACCCATATAGGTTCTTGCTGCCCCACCTTCAGCCTGCCCAATTTCCTGCTTCAATTCAGAACGCCATGCCCTAAGTTCTTTCAGATCCGTCTTTGTAACTGTTCTGCCTGCTATGGTGTAGCTTTTGGCACCTGTTACAAGCTGGCTGATGGCTGTTTCAACTTCAGTTAGCATTTCCTGCAAGGTTGCCATTCACACCACCATGGGTTGTATGATCATTCTTTATACACTGCATAGCACGTGATTTTCATATAGTCAACACCAGATATTGTGTTTGTGGCACAAATGACACAAGATAGAAGGCCAAAAATGGCGTTCTAAGGCACTTTGGTGGTGCTAGGTGTGGAAATAGGGTGTTGGCCTAGAAAATGGCCAGGTGGGGCAAGCAGGGGCCAGGGAAGCCTACACTTCCCAAGTGTCAACACCAACCCATGATGATTGGGGCTTCTTTCGTTGCTGTGCCCTGGCACGCTGTTGGGCTGGCTGTGGGGCCACAGGGCCAAGGGCCTGAACGCCTGCCATGCGTGCTGCCAGGCAGCATAGAACTTCACAATCAAGATAATGATCAGGCACACCAGTCTTCTTCACCCATTGCCATGTTTGGCTGCCATTGGCTTTGTTCGTTTTGCGTTCTTTCCTGTGGCTGCATAATTCCCTGAAGTAATCATCTTCATATCCCAAAGGGAAGTGCCAGCAACCTGGTTCATCTTCTTCAAGCTTCAAGCGTGCATAGACATATTCCTTGAAGACTGATGGCTTGAACAACCACAGCACACCACCAACCCTTTTCAAATCCGATTGCCTGAATGGTGCAACCTGATTTTCAGTTCCCTTTGTAGCACGCACAACCCAAGGGTTTTCACGTGAGAAGGCATACACTTCTTCAGGAACATACCCACTATCAATCAGGCACAGTGTTGGCATGATTATTCTTCCATCATTGGTGGTTCTATCCTGCAGCACTGTGGCCTTTAGAAGGTTCCAATCCCTGGCACCACGTTCACAAGGAAGGCTGCCATAAGTGATGGCCCAACTTTCTTCAAGATGGCCAAAGCCCCTTATGGCATATCTCAATTCATCTTCCTGAACATCACAGCCCACTGTGATCATTTGAACCTTTTCAGGCGTTTCACCAATGTTGTATCCCTGGCACCTTCCTGAAAGCACAGAAACTGAAGCCATGCGTGCCACTTCCTTGAAAGGTTCAGCAAGCACGTTGTTCATGAAGCCCATAAGCTTCTCAGGAAAGCCCTGTGCCTTCAGGAACATGGCCACAAAATCAGCCATCTTGTGATGGGTTGTGCTGCATAGCCTGTTCCATTGAAAGCCCATGTGTGGTGCTGTGATAGGGTCTGGTGTTGGATCTTTGGAAGGCCCATCATCAGCATCACACCAGATGCCTTCTTTTACTGCAGCACGCCTGGTGAAATCATCCCACATGCCACCACAGCCAATGCACATATACTTGGCACCTGAAGTTGCAACCAATTCATCAGGGTCTGCATTCTTGCCACCATTCCACTTCACGCCATAGTTCACATCAGGCGTTCCGAACACTAGCTGTTGATAAGTGCCACAGTAAGGGCATGGCACAAAGTAGGCAACCCTGTGAGAGTCTTCTATCAGTTGCCATATATACCCATCTTCAACAGTGGGTGTGCTGCACCCTATCAGCTTTTCTATTCCTGCATAGCTATCAGCACGCCTATCAGCCAATTCACAAGGGTCTGCTTCTTCACCAGTCCAGCGTTTGTATTTGTCTATTTCATCCTTGAAGACGTACCTGCAAGGAACAGAAGCCAATGAAGAAGGTGAACGTGATGTTGCCAACCAAACAGACATATCACGAAACTGGCAAGCCAAAAGGCTTTGATCATATCGTTCATCTTCATCACGTGCTTGTCTGATTAGTGGTGTTGCACTGGTAAGACTTTTCAGGCGTTGCAGTGTTCTCTTCTGTTCAATGCCTGTGCTATGCACCCACATGGCTGTACCAGGGTCTGTGGTGATTGCATAGCCAAGCATGTTCATCATGGCTTCTGTGCCACCCATCTGTGTTGGCTTGCATATGCTGATTCGCCTTACAGAAGGTGAACTGAAGGCATCCATTACACCATCAAGATATGGTGCCCTTGATGATTGCCATGGGCCAGGATATCTAGACCACTTTCTATCAAGCTGCCTATGCTTGGTTGCCCACTCTGAAACACTGATCTTTTCAGGTGGCTGAAGGGCATCATAGATCTTTGCCCATAGTGGTGTTCTACTGAAACCCATAGTTATGCCTGCATTGCATCCCACTGATTTGTGAAGCATTCCTTGCACTTAGAACCATATAACTGTTCAGGCTGTTTACTGCAGGTGCTGCAATTCAGTGTGGTGCCATCATCTGCAGCATCAATCTGAAGCTTCACTTCAATTTCATCTACATCTTCAGGGTATAGGTGTGTGATAACAACTGCAGCATCAAGACTCTGGCTGCAATGTGGGCATGTGGGTGTGAATTCACGTTTGATAGCTGTTGGTGGTGGTTCAGGATTTCCAGTTCCCCATTGAAGTTCAGTTTCAATCACAGGGTTGAAATGTGCATCAAGTGAACCAAGGTTGCCAACAATCACAACGCATTGCAGCAAATCATCACACAGTGGGCACGCTTCAATGAATGTTCTTTTCATCTTCTTCACCTAGCCTTTCCTTCATGTCTGCAACGATACTTGCCAGGGCTGCCCTTACTGTATCTTCATACAGATCTTGATATTCAGAAGGGAATTCAGATCTGCCTGCAAGAAGCTGTGTTCTGGTTTCAACATACAGTTCACGCAAGTCTGAAACTATCTGCCCTGTTTCCATCAACTGGCCTGAACGCTTCTGGAATTCAAGCT
>Ga0180437_10006133_pt1 | contig 16167 bp, 10 predicted proteins | sample SS_ome_4_FD_132410 | JGI IMG/M metagenome (GOLD analysis project Ga0180437, IMG submission 132410) | Hypersaline lake sediment archaeal communities from the Salton Sea, California, USA - SS_3_D_1 metaG | ecosystem: Environmental > Aquatic > Non-marine Saline and Alkaline > Hypersaline >...
ATGAAACCATCGAGCGAAACACCGGTGATCGGACTCAAGATGGGAGAGCTGTTCGAGCGGGCAGGCCTTCTCCCTGGCGCTCTCAACGTGGTGACAGGGCCCGGACGCGTGCTCGGGAATGCCTTGATCGATGACCGTCGCTGTTCCTATGTCGCCCTTACCGGTGAGACCGCTACCGGCCGTGTCGTCGCCCAGAGGGCTGCTGCGGGACTGAAGGAGTACTACCTCGAGCTGGGCGGAAAGAACCCTCTAATTGTCCTGGCGGACGGCGATATCGAATACGCGGTGAATGCTGCTGCATTCGGGGCTTTCTTCCATCAAGGGCAGATCTGCATGTCCGTTGGTCGCATTATTGTCGAGGAGCCCATCGTCGAGGAGTTCGCCGCCAAGCTCGCGGAGAAGGCCAAGTCCCTACGTGCGGGCGATCCCACCGTTCCTGAGACGGTGATCGGCCCGCTCATCAACGATGATCAGGTACGCAAGGTTGACGGATACGTGCAGGACGCCGTCGCGGCGGGGGCGAAGCTGCTGGCCGGTGGCGCGTACGAAGGCCGGGTTTACCGGCCCACCGTTCTCTCGAACGTGAGCCGCGACATGAAGGCCTGGCGGGAAGAGATCTTTGGACCGGTCGCGCCTATTCTGGCCGTCGGGAACGAGAATGAGGCGCTGGAAGTCGCCAACGATACCGAGTACGGCCTTGCGGCAGGGGTTATCACCCCAGACCTGGAGAAGGCCGTCTTCCTGGCCGAAGGTCTGGAAGCCGGCATGGTCCACGTGAACGATGGCTCCATCGATGCTGAGGCGAGCGTTCCCTTTGGAGGCTCGAAGTGGAGCGGCCAGGGCCGCGAGGGGGGGCGCTACTCCCTCGACGCGTTTACCGAGATGAAGTGGGTTACGATCCACAAGCAGAAACGTACCTATGCCATCTAGCAGGTAGCATCACCGCCATGGGGCCATGAACACTGTTCATGGCCCTCGCTTGTCATCGAGGGGTATCGGTCTCGACCTGGATATCAAAGGTTGATGGATCAACTTGGTTGGCGACACGGAGACAGGCTTCGCCCACTTTGGTGTCGTCAAGGAGGTGATAGGGGCCAGTAGCGGGGAGGCTACCATCGATCGGGGGTTCGCTGGTCCCCACAGCGATGGTATCATGTCTCCCGCCCCTGTCTCTGGCTACGCTAGTTGCAGGCGAGCCCGGCTTTGGCGGGCTCGAATCGGAGGCGGGGAATGAAGCTAGATGGAAAGGTGGCCCTCATTACAGGAGGGGGTACGGGCATAGGCGCCGCAGTTGCCGAGCGGTTCGTTGCTGATGGGGCGAGGATATGCATCACCGGCCGCCGCCGGGAACCGCTCGACGAGGTGGCCCAATCGTTGCCGGAGGGGACGGTAGTCACATGCTCCGGAGATGTAACCAAGCTAGAGGACGCCGGGCGAATGGTCGAGGCGGCGCTCGGATTCGGTGGCCAACTCGACGTGCTAGTGAACAACGCTGCGATCGATCCAGGCGGTACGACAGTCGTCGACATAGATCCGCAGCTCTGGCACCGAGTCCTCGAGACGAACCTCACCGGTCCTTTGTATCTGATGAAGGCCTCCATACCGCACATGATCAAGGGAGGTGGTGGCTCTATCATCAACGTTGCCTCCTTGGGAGGCCTGCGCTGCTTACCTGGCATGCCAGCCTACTGCGCATCGAAAGCAGGTCTCATCATGCTCACCAAGCAGGTTGCCCTTGATTTCGGGCCATCCAAGATCCGCTGTAACGTGGTCTGTCCGGGGGGTACGAGGACAAAGATGCTGGAAAAGTCAATGGGCCCGCTTAGCGAAGTACTGGATACAGACCTGGACGGAGTCTTTGAGTGCATATCTTCGATGGTTCCCCTGGGGCGGACTGCCAATCCCAATGAGATCACTGGCATTTGCAGTTACCTCGCCAGTGATGATTCTACGTTCATGACAGGGGCTGTTCTCCTCATTGACGGAGGAGCGGCGATTGTTGATGTTGCGGGAGCTGCGCTGACCAATGCCGGTGTGAAGTGGGGCGTGTAAGATAAAACTCATTCCCTGGGGAGGTACATAGTGCCACAGCAGGAAGGTGAAACAAACTACAAGTACGAGGACTATGCCTCAGAAATGGCGACCCATCGTCTTCCCCAAACAACGGTGCTGGTGAATCAGACGATGAAGATCACGCTCGACTCGGGGACGACTCTTGATCTCGAATTCGTAGACAGCAACAAGGTCACCTGGCAAAGCGACAGCGAGCGAGGCACGGACTGGTGCGATGTGGTGGAAGTGGCGCCGCAAACCTATTACATCGACATGACTTTCGCCCACGACCCTCGTCAGTCGCAGACCTTCATCGTCAACGTTCGAACGCGACAAGTCCTCGGTGTCCGCACAACGATGCGCGAGGGCGACGTCGGCAACGAGCCCCGGGCGGTCCATGTGTTCTCCCCTGGCGTACTCGGCGATCCGGCCATTCCGCCCGCGGAGCGCAAGCCGGCGCCCACGCGCGATCTGATAGGCTTGCGTGGGCTCTATACTTACAGTCCGGGGCAGTGTTTCGAACACATCTACCTGAATTCAAAGCGCTACGCCTGGCAATGTATCGTAGGACCGCTGCGCGGTGAAGGCGACGTCGACCTAGCTACCGTCTACAAGTTTGCTGACAATCAATACATCTTCGCCTTTCGCGAATTCGGTCTGCCCGTCTCCACCGTGTTCTTCTACAACTGGAACCAGATGAGAACGACCGGCAAGTTCTTTGCCATCGGTGAGGATGGAGCCATCGCCAATACACCCGCCGGCGCTCTGATCATGAAGTTGTCAATGGCCTTCTATCCCCTTGACATGCAGCCGCTATAGGGACCTGGTGAGCGGACTGTACGGTCGTAGGGGTGCACGCCGATATTCTCGATCATCATCGCATCACGATGTCAGAGTAGGGAGAGAGGTGGCTGAACGATGGCAGACTATGGGGGCTTGAAGAAGAGGGTAGACGAGCTGGCAGCGAGGGACTGGGATGAGGCCGGCCTTCAGACAAGAGTGAAGAGATTGGCTGCCGAGGGTATTCCCAAGAAGACACTGAACCGTGATGAGGTTGTGGCTGGCAGGGAACAGATCCTGGATCGGGTCCAGCGACGCGCTGAGGAGTACAACTTCGTTGCCCGCAACTGCGCCCGAGGTACGGCGCTGGCCGTAATGGAGGAGTTCGGCTTGGGCAATCTGGAGATTGTTAGAGCCTTGTCCCCCTTCCCCGGTTTTGGTGGGACAGGCTGGATGTGTGGGGGGGTAACCGGGGGTCTGATTGCCTTGGGACTCTATTTCGGCAGTGATGAGGTGGTGGATTACGAGGCTACTGGCGCAACCATCATGGCCGCACGGAGCTTCATGCCTCGCTTCGAAGAGGAAGCCGGTTCGCTGCTGTGCCCAAATCTGCAGGAAGATGTGGTCTTTGGGCGTTACATGGATCCTGCGGCTAGCGAAGAGAACATGCAGGCCTTCGCACTGGCGAAGGGCTTTGAGAAATGTGGTGTCCTTCCGGGTATAGGCGCCAGGATTGCCGCCGATATCATCATACAGAGCCTCGAATGATGGACTGAGAGTCCAGATCACATCCTCGAGCCTCGTGTGACATCATCAAGCCAGTGTCTTCTGGGGGTGCCTTCGTGTCGCTGTCGCCATTGGCCTTCTCTTGGACATGGAAGGCGACCTGGTAGTCTACAACCCGAGATAGGCCTTCTTGATCAAGTCCTTCTTCAGGAGTTCTTCGCAGTTTCCCTGTAGAGCAATCCGTCCGTTCTCAAGAACGTAGGCCCGGTCAGCTATCTCCAGGCTTTGACGGACATTTTGCTCAACCAGCAGGATAGTCATGCCCTGGTCGCGGAGTCCCTGAATGATACGGAAGATCTCCCTCACCAATAGGGGCGCTAGACCGTATGAGGGCTCATCGAACATGCAGAGCTTCGGTCTGGACATCAAACCTCGGCCCATAGCCACCATCTGCTGTTCGCCGCCGCTCAGAGTCCTGGCCAACTGTCCCTGCCTCTCCTGCAGCGTGGGGAACATCTCACAAACCTGGCACAGAGTTTCCTCTCTGCATCCCCAGGGTTCGGCAGAATACGCACCCATCTCCAGATTCTCAGCCACCGACATGTCGACAAAGAGCTTTCTGCCCTCGGGTATATGGGATATGCCCAATCCCACAATGGAATGAGGTGGGAGACCATCTATCCTTTGGCCAAGGAACTCCACGCTACCTGACACTGGAGGTAGTAGACCGCACACAGTGTTTAGCAGCGTAGTCTTGCCGGCTCCATTGGCTCCCACCAGAGCAACAATCTCCCCCTCACCGATTCTCAAGGAGACGTCCCATAGGGCCTGCGACTTGCCATAGAAAGCGTCTACGTTCCTAACTTCCAACACGAGCCTACTCTCCTAGGTATACCTCAATCACTGTCTTGCTGGAGGCAATCTCCTGTGGGGTTCCTTCGGCAATCTTCTCGCCGTGGTGGAGCACCATGATACGGTCGCACACGTTCATGATCGCTTTCATGACATGCTCGATCATGAAAATGGTGATTCCCCTATCATGGATTCTGGCCACCAACTCCATGGCCTCCGCCACCTCGGGGGCGTTCAGCCCCGCCATCAACTCATCTAGCAGCAGTAGCTCTGGCTTGGTGGCCAACGCCGAAGCGACTTCGAGCTGCTTCTGGTCGGCCAGGGTCAAGCCTTTGGCCGGGATCGAGCTCGCTTCCGACAATCCCACGAACTCCAATGCCTTCTCGGCCTCGCTGACTGCGTCCGCTGAGGACATTCCGGTTGACGTGCCAAAGAGTGAGCCCAGCAGAACATTCTGCAAGGCCGACATGTTAGCGAAGACTTTGACGGATTGAAAGGTTCTGGCTAGCCCCATCCTGCAGATACGATGTGGCTTGAGGCCATCTATCTTCTGGCCTTTGAAACTTATGGTCCCGTCCTTAGGAACAAGAGCGCCTGATATTAGATTGAACAATGTAGTCTTGCCAGCCCCATTGGGGCCGATCAGTCCGACGATTTCACCTTCTTCCACCTTGAAGTCTACGCGTGAGACCGCGGCCAGACCGCCGAAATGCTTGGTGACCCCGTCGCCTTCAAGTATTGGCATGTTGCCCCCTTGCCCAACCTCCTCTCCGCAACCTTTGAACCAACCCTACCAGTCCATCAGGGAGGTACAAGATGGCGATCATCAGTATGACGCCGAAAAGCAGCATATAGTGATAGGGGAACCTGGTGATCAAGACTTCTTCCAGGTAGGCGAACACCGCGGAACCCAGGACTGGGCCGTAGAACTGCCCCATGCCACCGAAGATGGCCATCAATACCGGCATGAACGAGAACAGTGATTTGAAGGCGATATAGGGGTCAACGTAGGTCCACCTTGTGGCGATGATTGCCCCGGCCGCCCCCATGAACGACGCACTGATGGCGAAGGTGATCACCTTCACCGCAGTAACGTTGACGCCGGTATGTGCGGCGGCCTCCTCATCCTCGCCGATGCTTTGCAGAGCCAGGCCATACTTGGAGCGCCTGATGAAATAGGCGACAAGCAGGAGAGCCACGAGAGTGGCGAGCATCAGGTAGTAGATAGTGTTATTGTCGACGAGGACAACGAATCGGCCGCGTGTGCCCGTGAACTTGATCTCGTACCACAAGAGAAGATGCTTGATCAGTTCAACGAGTCCGAAAGTGAACATGGCAAAGTAGATACCTCTTAGCCTCAGAGTCAAGGCGCCCACAAACAGGGCAAGGCAAGAACTCGCAAGAGCCCCAGCTATGACAACGACCGGCAACGGTAAGTGCATCCCGAGTACGGCTGCGGAGTAGATTCCGACCCCGAAGAAGGCCGCCGACGCCAGCGAGATGTACCGCGTCGGACCGGAGAATAGGACCCAACTCTGCGTCAGGATGATGTACATCAGGATGCTGGTCACCAGTATGACGGTATAGGTCGAGGCATAGAGGCGCAGACTGGCAAGCAGAACAAGGATCGCGAGAAGCAACCCGGGTCGCCACACCTTCCTAGCAACTCTGGTAGAATTCATTTCTCTACTTCCCCAGGATACCCGTGGGCCTCACCAGCAGCAGGAGTATGAAGATGAGATAGTACGCAACCAGCGACAAGCCCGGGTCTATGTAGCTTACGATGCTGCCGATTAGGCCTAGCATGAACCCGCCGATGAAACTGCCGGGGATACTGCCCAATCCACCCACGACAACGACGATCATGGCGATGATGGTATACTCAAGACCCATCGCCACATTAACAGGGTAGCACATGCTGATCAGCATGCCGGCAATACCAGCCATGGCGGCGCCAAGGCCAAAACATAGAGCAAGCACATTGTTGATGTTCACGCCCATGAGACCCGCGGTGGTGGGGTCTTGGGCCGCCGCGCGGATGGCTTTGCCGGTGCGGGTGCGGGCTACGAAGAGATAGAAAGCCAGGCCTATGGCGATAGCGCACCCGAGGGTCACCAGGCGATTGGCGCCGAACAGCGCTCCCGCCAGATTGACTGGAATCGCCAGATATGAGTATCCTCGAATCTCTGGTCCCCAGTATAGGGAGGCCATGTTTTGAATGATGAACAGGAGACCGAAAGAAGCCAGCATGGAGCTGCTCTCGAAAGCACCTGGCGATTCTGACGAGGTCAGCAGGCGTTTGAACAAAGTCCTGTGAATAACGTAGCCCAGGATGAAAGCCAGAGGACCGCAAATGGCGAGACAAACCAATGGGTTGATGTGGAACATTGTGTACAAGGTCCAGGTGGTCATGCCGCCGAGCATGATGAACTCGCCGTGAGAGATGTTGAACACCCGGGCGACACCGTATTGCAGGCTCAGGCCCATAGCGATCAGTGCGTAGAGCCCGCCCAACAGCAGACCAGCGATCACTATGTCCAGGATTGTCACAATCATGACGACACCTTCCTAGCCGTGGTACTCGCAGAGGCAGGCTGTCTAAAGGCGTGGATGCCCCTTCAGCACGCGACAACGCTTCCTGGCAGAGTCATCCTCGCGCCGTTCAGACAGCCTGCCGGTCGTCGTAATGCTCTGTGAGTCGTATGTCGATCTGTCCTATGACGGTGGTGCTGGCCAAGGCGGCTTGGGATACACTAGATCTGCGGTGGCCTTGTCGGCGGGCCCTACCACTTCGAACACCCCGTTTATCCACTGGCCGATCTCGCCGGCGTGAGCGTCCTTTGCCAGGAGACCGTTCTCAAACCAAGTTGGCCCTAGAACGGTGTCGAGTTTCTCTGTGGCCAGTACCTCTCTTACGGCCTTCTGGTCCAGGGTCCCGGCTTTCTCCACGGCAGCCTTCCACATGTCCAGCCCCGCCCAGTAGAATGGGTGACCCCACCAGTCCTGCACTTCTTCGGGCTTGCCTTCGTAGAGTATGTCGGCCAGCTCATCCAGTTCAGGAGTCTGCCCACGGGCGAAGCAGGTGAAACCGCATATTCCCTCCACCATCGGGCCAAACGCTGCATGGTAGAACCCGAAGTTGACGCCGGGGCCGCCAATCCATGCCTTGGGGTTGTAGCCAAGCTCGATCGAGGTCCCCGTGGCAGGCATGACCTGGTCGGGATAGGCGAAGCAGCAGAAGATGTCGGCCTCAGAGGCCTTAGCATCCTTGATCACGGGCGACAGGTCCTTGATGTCAGGGGGCAAGCTCTTCAGACCAACGACCTCGATACCCTTCTTCGGGAATTCGATGCCCGCCACACCAGAGTACTCAATGCCGTGCAGGTCAGCGATGTAGGCGATGTACGCCGTCGTCGCTCCCGCAGCAGACATGATATCGGCGAACACTGGAAGTTGGTACCAGTCGGAGAAGCTCAAGGTGACGAAGACGTACGGCAGGCTGGGAAGCATTTCCTTGATTTGCGTAGCGCCGCCCTCTGCCGTCACCAACACATACTCATACTTGTTGGCTATGGGGGCCTGGGCAAAGACGAACGAGGTACCGCAGGCAGGCCACAGAAAGTCGACCTTGTCCTCCAGGATCAGCTTCTCCGTGAGTCTGGTCATCGTGCCCACGTCACTCGTGTCATCGTACACGATCAACTCTATGGGCAGTTGCTTGCCGTACTCCTCCACGTACACACCGCCATCCGCGTTGGTTCTCTCGACCCAGGTCTCGTACACTGGTTTGAAGGCCGAGTCTCCGATGATGGCCAGTGGGCCTGAGAGAGGTCTTGACATACCGACTACGATCTTGTCCTTGGTGGGCGCAGCGGTGGGCATTGGGGTAGGCGCCTTGGTAGGCGCTGCGGTTGGCTCGGCCGTAGGCTCTGCGCTGGGTGTGGCGGCGGGCGCGCAAGCCGCTGCCACCAGTCCAGCACCGGTCACGGCTGCGCCGCGAATGAAGTTGCGCCGTGTCAGATGTTTCTTGTCCATTTCCTCCCCCTCCTTGTCTTCGAGTTCTGCAAAGCGGCTCAAACCTTCGGCGTCCACTAATCCCTCCTTTCCTTTCCTAGAGCTGAAAGTGGCTCAGTCTTTCAGCACTTGACCATCTCGCTGCCTACATACCACCACAGGCGGGTCTTCTCCTCGAGGTGCGGACTGGCGCGTCCTCACTCCAGGGCAAACCTGGGAGAACCTCTGAGTGAGAAAGCAGGAGCTACCGAACCAAGTGGCCACTTCGAGGTTCAGTGGCTTACCCTTATCACGAACTGGGTACCGTCTGCCGATACGAGATATCTGCTCCCACGGGACTGAGTCCCGCTGGAGCATCAAGCGAGTATTCCAGATGGTGTGGAAGTGTTGCGAAGCCCTCAGCGCACAAAGGATACGCAGAGGTGTGCCGGTGTTCGGTGTGAGCAGTGTGGATGAGGTGGTCGGCAGGGAGGGGAGTCTCGGCCAGAGAGGTGCACCGAGATGACCCAAGATGGAGCGCAACACAGCGGTGAGTTGCGTCTTCTACTTGCATGGGCCCTCCACGCAGCAGGGGTGTACTCCGATTACGTGCAAAGCGCTCTAGTGGCTCTGATCCGATCTCGCCCAGTCCACACGATTGAGGCGGGTACCACACAGAGTCCAGTCCGGGCACTATCTATGCCTAGGGACGAATCCCTTGGGAATTCTCAGATGCCTGTCAATCGCCCCGGTCGGCAGGAGCGACAGTATGCACACAGATCCTAGGAGTCGGCTAGGGTCCTTGACCGGCCGTCCAATCGGAAACCCCTCATTTTTGGGGGGCTTTGCGCACAATAATAGCACATTTGCGGGAGAATGTCAAGTTATTGACGCAGTGAAGCTCTCGATGGTTGACAAAACAACACATTCATGCTATGGTGTATCATATCGGATACCTTTTGGCGCGGATCGGACTGGTCGGTGAGCGTCTCTGTCAACTCTGAGTCGTTCACTTCCAGTACTCGAAGGGATGGAAGTAACCTGTGACGCAGGAGGAGAGATGCAGACCCTGCGCGATATGATCGACGGCGTCGCACAGAGAAACCCGGGCAAGACTGCGTTCATCTTCGAAGGACAGAGCTACACTTTCGAGCAGGTGAAGCAACGAGTCAACAGCCTCGCTAATGCCTTAACTACCCTGGGGATTCGAAAAGGAGACCGGGTGGGCATACTCGCCAACAACTGTCCTCAGTACTTCGAGGTTTTCGGTCTGGCGAAGGCGGGCATGGTGTGCGTGCCGCTCAACTATCGATCTGTGGCCAGAGAACTTGCGTATCTGATAGAAAACTCCGGAATCACCGCCCTCATTCTCGAGAGCGAGTTCGCAAGTCTGGTCGACTCGGTTCGCCATGAGCTTGAAGCGGTGAGATCATTGATCTGCCTCGATGCTGAGGTGGAGGGTATGCTGAACTATGAAGAGTTGATCGATCGCTTCCCCGCCGGCGAGCCTGGGGATAGAGTGGAAGCGGACGATCCGTGTGCCTTGTTCTACACCAGCGGCACCACAGGACGGCCCAAGGGGGCGATTCACACTCACCGAAGTCTAATGGCAGAGTCCCGGGTTCCTTATCGCCACATCAGCGCGAGCGACGTCGTCCTGTGTGTGATGCCTTTCTTTCACGTGGGTGGTTCCGCCGCCCACTTGATCCCCGCTTTCGCAGCGGGAGCGACGCTCGTGATCCACAAGCGTTTTGATGAGGATCAGGTCCTGGAGACTATACATCGGGAGGGAGTAACGTACGTCTTCCTCGTGCCTACCATGATTATGCGGCTTCTTGAACATCCGAGACTGGTGGACTACGACCTCAGCAGCCTGCACGGGGTGGGCTATACCGGGGCGCCGATGCCTGTTGAGGCCTTAAGAGAAGGTATCGCGCTTCTGGGGCAAGTCTTCTTCCAGGAGCTAGGGCAGACCGAGACTCTGAACATGACCATGCTCAAGAGAGAGGAGCACACGTTGGAGGGCTCGCCCGCGCAGCTAAGGAGGCTGGAGTCTGTGGGCAGGCCACTGAAAGAAGGTGAGCTCAGGATTGTCGATGAGGAGGGTCGGGATGTCCCCGTGGGCGAGGCTGGTGAGATTGCGGCTCGGTCTGAGAGGACGATGGTGGGGTATTGGAGAATGCCCGAGGAGACAGCCTACACCCTGAGGGATGGCTGGCTTCACACTGGTGATGTGGGCAGGATGGATGAGGATGGCTACGTCTACCTCGTTGACAGAAAGAAAGACATGATTATCAGTGGCGGGGAGAACATCTACTCCCGGGAGGTGGAGGACGTCCTGCACACTCACCCCGCAGTTGCGGACGCGGCGGTCGTAGGGGTGCCAGACGAGAAGTGGGGCGAGTCGGTGAAGGCGGTGGTGGTTCTGAAGGAGGGGGCATCAACTACCGAGCAAGAGATCGTCGACTTCTGTAAGGCCAATCTGGCGAGCTACAAGAAGCCGCGTTCGGTCGAGTTCTGGGACGATTTGCCCAAGACGGCGAGCGGGAAGACAAAGAAGGCTGAGATCAGGGAGCCTTACTGGGAAGGGTATGAGAAGAGGATTCACTAACTCTCTGTGAGCGCCGCTTGCAGGATCGGAGACGGCATGACTGGTCGGCACTATTGGACCACGCGGCGCTGGAAGGCAGCAGGGAAGCGGACTCGGAGACTGCTGGTGAATCGAGGACCAATGGGGCAGACTCTCAGTGTGGACTGGAGGGGCGCACGCTCCACTTGAGGGCAGAACAAACCGGACTGCAAACCCGAGCCGAACTGATGATCATGGGGCTCTCCCTTCAGGGGAGAGCTTCTCTTTTCGTGCCGGAAGCACAACCAGATTCCGCGGTACTACTTTCGCGCATCTGCTACGTGGCGGGCCTGGGACCTCATCATTGGGTTTTGAGTCGGTGGCTCAGGACTTGACACCGGCCTCGACATGGATCATAATACTGATACATGAAACGACTTTTCACGACACGTAACACGGTTGGACTGTTTGACACAGGCCAAAGCTGGCGAGTGCCAAAGAGCCAGAAGCTCGTGTCGGGAGAAGGATCGGCTGTGGAATCAATAAGACAATGAGTCCCGATTGAGGCCTCAGAGGAGTCGATGGAGGGTGTTTGGAGATGGTCGAGAGCAAGCCGATTAGTGAGCAGATAGCTCAACTCGCAGTTGATCTTCAGTATGATGACTTGCCAGCCGAGGTGCGCGGACGTGCAGCGAACCTGGTCCTGGATCTGTTGGGTTCCATGATCGGCTCGAAGAACATCGAGTCGAGCGTGATCGCTACGGAAGTTGCCCTGGAGTTGGGTGGCCCACAGGAAAGCACGGTCATTGGACATGGCCGGAAAGTGTCAGCTCCGAACGCAGCCTTTGCCAACGCCATTCAGGGCTATGCCTTCGATTTTGCGGATGATCATAACGAGTCCAACGCCCATCCAAGCGTGGCCACCATCCCGGTCAGTTTGGCCTTGGGAGAGAAGCTGGGGGCGAGCGGCAAAGAAGTCATCGAGGCCATCGCGCTGGGGAATGAGATCGTGTGCCGTCTGGGATCTGCATTCCTGGGGCAGACGTACTACCAGGGTTTCCATCCGTCGAGTACGTGCGGCACGTTTGGCGCTGCGGTTTCCGCGGCGAAGTTGATGAAGCTCAATACAGAGCAAACCGTGCACGCTCAAGGGATTGCAGGTAGCCAGGTGGGAGGCCTCATGGCCTGGAACACGTCCGGGTCCTACACGAAGAGACTTCAAGCAGGACATCCGGCGATGGTGGGCATCATCTCGGCTATGATGGCGCAGAAAGGGTTCAATGGGCCTCCCGAGATCATCGAGGGGACCGATGGTTTCATGCAGGCCTATTCATACCAGCGTCAGTACGACACCACCCTGATTACGGATGGGCTGGGGGAGGAATGGACATTCGCGAAGTCGAGCACCAAAGTCTATCCTTGCTGTCGCTATTCCGGAGGGCATCTAGATGCTTGCCTGGACATCGTCGCCAGGCACGCTCCTGACTGGCGAAAGATACGGCACATACTCGTTCGTTCTTCTGACTACACCATTCGGCTGCTGGCCATGCCCAGGAAGCGTGATCCACAGACCGTGGTGGACACGCAGTTCAGTATGCCGTGGCAGTCGGCCATAGCCCTCATTGATGGGAAGATAGACGCTGATACCTTCGTCGAGCAGAACATCCATCGTCCCGATGTCCGCGACTTGATGACGAAGGTCGATTGGGTGGTTGACGAGGAGTTTGAGCGGCGCTATCCGGAGCATTATTCGTGTGCGGTGACGGTTACGATGGAGGACGGAACGGAGTACACGTCTCTGGTGGATGACCCCAGGGGCGACTTCCGCAACCCGGTGACGCAAGAGCAGCTTGCCGACAAGTTCCGGGGGCTGGCCAGTCGAGAGTTGGACCAGGATCGGGTTGAGCGCCTCATCGATGAGGTGACCAACCTACATGAGATGGACGATGTTTCAGAGTTGTTCTCTCTCACTGGCTAGTGCGGCATACCTGCAAGCACGAGACGAAGCCTGAGCCAGCGAAGGTGCGGCCGAGCCAGTATCCCTTGCAGGTGCGGCTAGCTCAGGCATCAGTATCCACCGAGCACCGTGAACCTCTATGAGATTCGGCTGGTCCCCAGCATCACGTCACATGCTGCGCTGGTGGGTACTCGTGTGCCGCTGGGGACCTGGAAGCACCTGTGAGGCAAGCGGTCCGCTAGCTCGGACCCCGTCAGACTAAGAAGGCACATCTTAGACCGATTGCCGGCCCCGTCGAATACCAGCAGAGATCGGGCTCTCCCCAAGCTGGGAGAGCCCTTTGCTTTCCCTCAGAAGTTGGTGAGGATCGCGGCAACAAACCGCGTCGATGCCAGTGAGGCAGGTACTTGTACGACTCCCCTGTCCCGGCACCTCTGAAGGCGTCAGGCAACGAGACAGCGTAGGCAAGCCTGTGAGGGGACGGCGATGGGCCTCGGGTTGCCTCGCCGCTGCAAGGGACGACGGCGCGCAGTTGCCACTCGTGCAATATTCGAGGATAATCGTTGTGACTGCCGCCGCAAGATGAGGCCGCATAGCGAATCTATGTGACCATTCCCTCTGATCTTTCCCAGTCCCCTTGGGTGGCAGACTATCTGAGCGCGATGTGGAAACTGAGAGACGTTCGTGCTGGGAGGAGACGGTGGATCCAAAGGCGTGTGCTGGACCTCTGGACCCGAACGCGGGCGAGATATCAGGGGCCTCACGAAGAAGCGGAATTGAGATCATCGGTGATGTGACCTGGGGCACCCATTTCTGCCTGTTCTACCAGACCGAGGAGGACTTGCTGGACATCCTCGTGCCCTACTTCAAGGCCGGATTGGAGCAGAATGAGTTGTGCATATGGGTCACGTCCGAGCCAGTGAAGTCTCCGGCTGCCACGAAAGCGCTCGCGGCGGCGGTGGACGGGCTGAACGAGTATTTCGACAAAGGCCAAATGGAAATCCTCGACTACTCCGACTGGTACACAAGATCGGGTAGGTTTGAGGCTGATGAGGTGTTGCAGAGTTGGGTTTCCAAGGAGTCGCTGGCCTTGGAGCAAGGTTTTGAAGGATTGCGCCTTACGGGGGACACCCTGTGGCTCGAGAAGCAGGATTGGAAGAGCTTCAACGAGTACGAGAAGAGGGCTAACGAAATCATCGGCGAACATAGGATGATCGCCATATGTACGTACTCTCTGGAGCGGTGTGGCGCCCCCGAAATCATGGACGTCCTATCGACCCACCAGTTCGCTCTCGTTGAGCGAGCGGGCAGATGGGAGGTCGTAGAAAGCTCCGAACGAAAGCGAGTGGATGAGGCACTTCGGCGACGTGATCGAGAGTTGTCCATCAAAAACCAGATAGACTACATCTTCTCCACGGTCCTCGGCGACGAGATGTACGAGGAAGTGCTAGGGATCGTTCTAAAGGTCACGCACAGCGAGAGTGGTTTTTTCGGGTATATCGATCAGGACGGAGCTCTGGTTCTGCCCTCTCTAACCAGAGACGTTTGGGAGCAGTGCCGGGTGCCCGATAAGGATATCGTCTTTCCCCGGGAGCAGTGGGGCGGCATCTGGGGTCGGGCTCTCATAGAGAGAAGGGCACTTTTCTCCAATGCGCCTGGCCGAGTACCGGAAGGACACATACCTGTGCTGAGAGCAGTCGTTGCCCCCATAGTCGCTGATGGTGACCCAATAGGCGTCATCGGCATCGCCAACAGGCCTGCCAACTACGATGGTGAGGATGTCAAGTTGATGGAGAGACTGGCCAGCCACTTGGCGCCCGCGCTTCGTGCGCGGCTGCAGAGGGACAGGGAAGAGATGCAACGCAAGTTGGCAGAACAGAAACTGCGACAGTACGGCGGGCGTCTCGAGCGTATGGTGGAAGAACGCACTGCGGAGCTTCAGAGCCTCAACGCATTGCTGGAGAGAATCTTTTCCACGACGCACGTCTTGATCGCTTACATGGACACGGAGTTCAACTTCATCCGGGTAAACCGGGCGTACGCAGAGGCGGACGGCCACAGTACCGGGTTCTATGTCGGCAAGAATCACTTTGCACTCTTTCCCCACCCAGAAAACGAGTCCATCTTCCGTCAGGTGGTCGAGACAGGTCGGTCCCATACTGCTCACGCCAAGCCTTTTGAGTATCCCGGACACCCTGAACGTGGCGTCACCCATTGGGACTGGACACTGCATCCTGTGATTGACGTCTCCGGCAAAGTGGAAGGAGTCGTGCTTGTACTGGTGGACGTGACCGAGCGTATCAGGTCTCAGGAGACGCTGTTGGAGAGCGAGGAGAACTTCAGGGCTCTGGCGGAGAATGCTGGGGATGGGATCGTAATCCTCTCTAGTGATGCCAGCCTTTCCTATGCGAACAAGAGGGCCGGTGAGATGTCTGGGTACAGCGTCGCTGAGCTGCAGAAGATGAGGCTGAGTGAGCTGATGCCTGTGGATGAGCTGTCCAAAGTGATGGATAGACTCGAGAAGAGGATCTCCGGCGAGCCAGCCCCGCGGCAGTACGAGACTGCAATCATCAAGAAGGACGGTGCCACACTGCCCGTGGAGATCGCGGGCGCGCGGACGGTTTGGCATGGAGAACCAGCGGATTTGGTCATAGTACGGGATACTAGTGAAAGGAAGGCGAGTGAGGCTGCCCTCATCCAATCCGAGAAACTGGCTCTGACAGGGCGGCTGGCCGCATCGCTGGCTCATGAGATCAACAATCCCTTGCAGACGGTCATCGGCTGTTTGGGTCTGGCCGCGGAATCGCTCACTGAAGGGGGAGACGCCCGTCGGTACCTTCAGATAGGCCGCGAGGAACTGAGAAGAGCGGCGGGTATCGTGGCACAGTTACGCGACCTGCAAAGGCCGTCGGAGGCGGAAGAGAGAGAACTCACTGATCTGCATGAGCAGTTGCGCAGGGTGCTCGTCGTGACCGCGAAGCAATGCACGGAGCAGCAGGTAGAAGTCAGCTTCGATCCGGCCGCCGATCTACCCGCAGTCGAAGTGGTGCCCCATCGCGTTCAGCAGGTGTTTCTCAATCTCATGCTCAACGCAGTGGAGGCCATGCCTGGAGGCGGTCGCCTGCGGATAGGCACCATGCATTGCCCGGATGAGGAAGGCGTGAGAGTTATCTTCGCCGACAGCGGGATAGGCATCGATCCCGACGCTCTACCGCACATATTCGACCCGTTCTACAGC
>Ga0180437_10006134_pt1 | contig 16166 bp, 11 predicted proteins | sample SS_ome_4_FD_132410 | JGI IMG/M metagenome (GOLD analysis project Ga0180437, IMG submission 132410) | Hypersaline lake sediment archaeal communities from the Salton Sea, California, USA - SS_3_D_1 metaG | ecosystem: Environmental > Aquatic > Non-marine Saline and Alkaline > Hypersaline >...
CGCGTGGGGGCGCACCAGAAAAGAGGCTTTGGCGCGTGCCGAGAGGGCGATGGGGGAAACGGTTCTGGAAGGTGTGGCAAACACGGTGCCGCTCAGCCTGAGAGTATTAAAGCACCAAAGATTCCAACGTGGCGAGATTGACACGGGTTTTCTTGGCGAGTTCATGGCGACCGAGTAAAGTTCGGGAGCGTCAGGTCGTCGGGCTGGGGCAAGAAGGAGGAAGTTCCATGTCCAATGGGCAAGATTCTGATTTGGGCACGATCCAGGTACATAAGAACGTCATGAGCGCGATCGCCGGATACGAAACGGCGAGGGTTGAGGGGGTTGCCGGGATGAGTGAAGGTGTTGCGGACGGCATTGCCAAGAAACTCTCGGGCGACACGGCGAGCCGGGGGGTTCGGGTTGCGTTCGACGACAGCGGTCGGGTCACCGTGGATCTTTCCATTATTGTCAGATACGGCAGGGTCATACCGGAGGTGTGTCGAAAGGTGCAGGAGACCGTTCTGAGCGCGTTGCGAAAGATGACCGAAGGTGCCGTGGTTGCCGTGAACGTCCACGTTCAAGGGGTGGAGTTGCCTGATCAGGATGGTGCTGATGTAGAAGGCGAGATGGAGGGTGAACTGAAATGAGACTCTTGAGTCCGATCTTCTCGTTGTTGGTATGGCTGTTCGCGTTCGCGGTAGGCGTTGCGCTGCTGGGAGGAGCGTTCTACCCACGTCTTCTCTCGGACCTGGTTCCCACATTCATGTACGAACGCGGCGTGGAACGTCCGTTCCGGCTGGGCGTGCTTGCGGTCGGGCTTGTCCTTGTCGTGATGGTTGCGCTGCGTGTGCTGTTCATTATGTCCCGGGGCGAGCGCCGCGAGCGGGTCATCTCTTTCGCGAGTTCACGCGGTGAGATAACCGTCGCGCTGGATACGATTGAGGATTTCCTGGCGCGGCGAGGCTCTGCTCTGCCCGACGTGGAAAGGCTCACGGTCCGTCTTACGCCCCTTGACACCGAGAAGTACGTCAAGGTGGACGTGGTGGCACGGGTCTATGAGGGGCACGACGTCATTCAACTGGCAGAGCGGATTCGGGCGCATTTCATCGACGCAACGAAGGATGTGTTGGGTCTTCAGGAGATAGGCGATGTCAACGTGAGCGTGCGAGAGGTGATTGAAACAGACGTGCGCGGTGGCACCGATGTCCGCTAGGACTTATTGGTTGTCTCTTGAATGACGATTCCCGGTAGATGTTGAATGCTTGCTAAACGTATTATTCCGTGCCTCGACGTCAAAGATGGGCGTGTTGTGAAGGGCGTTAACTTCGTCGGCCTGAGGGATGCCGGCGATCCCGTGGAGATTGCGCGTCGGTATGAAAGGGAGGGTGCAGACGAGCTCGTCTTTCTCGATATCACGGCTAGCCACGAGGAGCGTCCTACTATAGTCGATGTTGTTGAGCATACAGCGGACCAGGTTTTCATGCCCCTGACGGTTGGCGGGGGAATACGCACAGTCGAGGATATCCGAACACTGCTCAGGGCGGGTGCGGACAAGGTCTCGATCAACACCGCTGCGGTCGAAGATCCCGAGTTCGTCACCGAGGCAGCTTCGAAGTTCGGGAGCCAGTGTATCGTCGTGGCGATAGACCCGAAATGGTGCGATGATAAGTACGTAGTCTTCACTCACGGTGGACGGATGCGGACGCAGCTTGAGGGGATTTCGTGGGCGCGTGAGGTCGAGCGCAGAGGCGCAGGCGAGATAATGCTCACGAGCATGGATCGAGACGGCACGCGCGACGGTTACGATATCGAGTTGACGCGCGCCGTTGCGGAAGCCGTGAGCATTCCGGTTATCGCTTCCGGCGGGGTCGGGACGCTTGAACATCTGTATGAAGGGCTCGTGGAGGGCAAGGCGGACGCCGTGTTGGCGGCATCCATATTCCATTACTGCGAATACAGTATCGCTGAGACAAAGGAGTACCTGGAGGAAAAGGGGGTGCCGGTCAGGAGACTCGGACGGGTTGTTAACGATGCACGCGCTTGAGGAAATGGTTTTCGACGAGAAGGGGCTGGTTCCGGCGGTTGTACAGGATGCGGACAGCCTCGAAGTGTTGATGGTGGCGTACATGAACAAGGAATCGTTGCGTCTCACGCTGGAGACCGGCGAAACACATTTTTGGAGCAGATCGAGGCGGTGTTTGTGGCATAAAGGAGAGACTTCGGGCAATGTCCAGCGGGTGCGCGAGATTCTGTTCGACTGCGATTCGGACACGTTGCTGGTCAAGGTTGACCAAAGCGGCGGCGCGTGTCACACCGGTCGAAGATCGTGTTTCTATCGCGGGATTGACACGCGCACCGGCTCAGTGCTGGAAGCGGAGGAGACGGGGTAGCGAACAATAAGGCTGCGCAGCCTAGATCGCGGAGCGCCTATGAGATACAGACCATCGCTGGAAGAGTTCAAGGAAAAAGCCGCCAGAGGCAACCTGATACCGGTTTACACCGAGATTCTGGCGGACCTCGATACGCCTGTCAGCGCCTTTCTGAAGATCCGCGACGGGAGCTACTGCTATCTCCTGGAAAGCGTCGAGGGCGGGGAGAAGATCGCACAGTACTCGTTTCTTGGCGCGAACCCGTCGCTGATTCTCCGGAGCAAGTCAGGTCATGTCAGCGTCATCCGCGGGGAGAACGTCGAGGAGTTCGAGTGCGACGACCCCCTTGTAGCGCTCAAGGATGTCATGGCACGCTACCGGCTTGTGCCGGAACCAAACCTGCCTCGGTTTCACGGTGGGGCCGTCGGTTATCTGGCATACGACGGGGTGCGCTTTTTCGAGAGACTGCCGGACACGAACCCGGACGATCTCGGGCTGCCGGAGTGCTATTTCGTGCTGACTGATACGATACTGATATTCGACCATCTGAATCACACGATAAAGGTCGTGAGCAACGCGCACGTCGAGGACAGTGCCGAACGTGCGTACGAGAGCGCTGTCGACAAGATTGATTCAATCATAGAGGCTCTTGACCGACCTTTGCCCGCACCGGTTCGCGAGGCTTCGGGTGGGAACAACGTTTATGCGGCCTCGCTCGTTTCGAACCAGACCGAGGAGCAGTTCACTGACGCCGTCCGGAAGGCGAAAGAGTACATCGTGGCGGGTGACATACTTCAAGTGGTTCTCTCGCAGCGGTTTAGTACGAAGATAGAGGCCGCTCCTCTCAATGTATACCGGGCGCTTCGTTCGGTCAATCCGTCGCCGTACATGTTCTACCTGGAACTCGGCGACCTTTGTCTCGTTGGATCATCGCCGGAGCTGATGGTCAGAGTGGAGGACGGGACTGTCGAGGTGAGACCTATAGCCGGAACGCGAAGGCGAGGAACCGACCGCGACGAGGATATCGTACTGGAAAGGGAACTGCTTTCCGACGAGAAGGAGCTGGCGGAGCACATCATGCTCGTCGACCTTGGGCGGAACGATCTGGGACGGGTTTCGCAGGTTGGTACCGTGCAAGTCACGGAACTTGAGGTCATCGAGCGGTACTCACATGTCATGCACATCGTCTCGAACGTTCGTGGAGCGTTGGAACCCGGGGAAGATTGTTACAGCGCACTGCGCGCTGTTTTCCCGATGGGCACGGTTAGCGGTGCCCCGAAGATACGCGCGATGGAGATCATCGAGGAATTGGAGCCGGTCAAACGAGGGCCGTACGGTGGTGGGCTGGGCTACGTCAGCTTCTCCGGGAACCTCGACTCGTGCATATTGATAAGGACAATAGTCATGGTCGGCGACAACGCTTACGTTCAGGCGGGAGCGGGTATAGTTGCCGACAGCGACCCGCACAGCGAATATGAAGAGACGATCAACAAGGCTAAGGCGCTCGTGAGAGCGATAGAGATTGCCGAACGGGGTCTTGTAACAGTATGATACTCGTCATAGACAACTACGATTCTTTCACGTACAATCTCGTCCAGTACATCGGCGAGGTGACCGAGGACGTTCAGGTGTTCCGGAACGATAAGGTCACTGTCGAGGAAGCGAAACAGCTCGCGCCGGAGAAGATTGTCGTGTCTCCTGGGCCCTGCACGCCGCTCGAGGCGGGCGTATCCAACGGCGTTATAAGCGAGATGGGAAAGACCACACCGACGCTCGGCGTGTGCCTCGGCCATCAGTGCATCGGTCATGTTTTCGGCGGGCGCGTGGTCAGAGCTGCTCGACTCATGCACGGCAAGACCTCGCAGATATTCCATTACGGTGACCAGCTTTTTGACGGGATCGAGAGCCCGTTCGAGGCTACGCGTTACCACTCGTTGATCGTCGAGCGTGACACCCTGCCCGAGTGTCTCGTTATTACAGCAGAGACCGACCAGAGGGAGATCATGGGGCTCAAACACCGCGATCTGCCGATCTGGGGCGTCCAGTTCCATCCTGAAAGCATCCTGACGGTGCCGGGCAAACGGATGATTCGCAACTTCCTGGGGTCTTGAGTCGCGGTGTCCGCGGAGTTCTCCGATGTGCGCTGCCGTTCGCAGCGTTTTCCACCATGTCTATCAAGCGCCATCCTGCTCAGCGTGTTTCGATGTGGCAGCGTCGTCAGGGGGCAGGGTACGCATCGGTCGGGATGGATCAAATAGGTAGCTTGGCGACCACCAAAAAGTGGCAAAAAAAGCTTGACATGTAGATAACGCTGTGATATACTAACGATTTGCTCCATAGCATGAGGCTAACATTTAGTAGTAGGGTGCGGAAACTTCTAACCGACTATCCTCGTATGCACTTACGCGGCAGGGAGCGGAAGAACCGTACCGCAGCGTGGAGGAGACATGGCACGCAGAAAAAAAACGTCGCACATAGATTCTGGTAGGATGCTACTTACCCAGATTCCGGACGAGTTTGAAGTTCCTGACTTGACTGAGGTACAAAGTGCTTCATACATGAACTTCTTGCAGCCCGACGTGCGCCCATCTGATAGAAGACCGATGGGCTTGCAGGCGGTGCTGCACGATGCCTTCCCGATAACCTCGCATGACAAGCGCGTTTCTCTGGAGTTTGTCAGCTACTCGATTGGGTCGCCTCGCTACAGCGTGGCGGAATGTCAGAAGCGCGGCATGACGCACGCTGGTTCCTTGCGGGCGAAGCTTCGCTTGGTGGTCAGAGAGGAGCCGGGTGATGATTCGATTCCGCCCGTGTCGGTGATCGAGCAGGACGTGTTCTTGGGTGAGCTGCCGTTGATGACAGCCAAAGGTACCTTCATTATAAACGGTGCAGAGAGGGTCATTGTCAGCCAGCTCCACAAGTCTCCCGGCGTCTGTTTTGAGGAGAAACGTCATCCCAGTGGAAGGCGGATGCTTTCGGCCCGGGTCATACCGTATAGAGGCGCATGGCTCGAGTTCGAGGCGGACGCCGGCGACGTGCTGAACATGCAGGTGGACCGACGTTCGAAATTGCCTGCCACGGTCATTCTGCGTGCTCTGGGATACGAGACTGACGAGGAGATACTGGCGCTCTTCTATGATTGTGAGAAGGTGCATTTGACCCGGGCGCGCGCGGAAGTGGATGGCGGACGGGTGCCGCACGAGAAGATCTACGGCAGGTTCCTTGCCGCCGATGTTATTGATTCTCGGACCGGCACGCTCATAGCTGAGGCTGCGTCGGTGCTCGACCTTGAGATAGTGGGAGCGTGCCTTGAACATCAAGTCAAGAATCTGTCCTTGGTTAAACTGAAGTCGGAACGGGAAGATACTTCCATAATCAACACGTTGCGGGCGGATCCTACGGTCAGGTTTGCCAAAGAGAAGTTGAAGCCCGGCCAAGAGTTGGAGCCCGGCGATATCAGGAAGGAGGCGTTGGTTGAGGTTTATCGTCACCTTCGACCGGGCGACCCGGCCAGTTCGGCGGCGGCTGAGCGGATGTTCGTGAGGTTGTTCTTCGATTCCGCCAGATACAGTTTCGCGCCGGTCGGGCGGTACAAGATCAACAGGAAGCTTAACCTTGACGTGCCTCAGGACATGCTGACTCTTACAGAGGAGGACATTATCTCCTCGTTGAGGTACCTCGTGAAGCTGAGGAGCGGCGAGGGAGTCATCGATGACATTGACCATTTGGGCAACCGGCGCGTACGGTCGGTGGGCGAACTGCTGGCGAATCAGGTGCGGATAGGGATCGTCAGGATGGAGCGGACGATCAGGGAGCGCATGGACTATCAGGCCGCCGACACGCTGACGCCCCAGACGCTGGTGAATCCCAAACCGGTCAGCGCGGTGATCAAGGATTTCTTCGGCCGCAGCCAGTTATCACATTTCATGGATCAGACGAATCCGTTGGCTGAACTGACTCACAAGAGGCGTCTGAGCGCCCTTGGTCCGGGAGGGTTGAGCCGCGAGAGAGCCGGTTTTGAGGTGCGGGACGTTCACCCGACACACTACGGCAGAATCTGTCCCATAGAGACCCCGGAGGGCCCGAACATTGGTCTGATGGCCTCGCTATCGACGTACGCATGGGTCAACGAGTACGGTTTTCTGGAGACGCCGTATCGCAAGGTGCTCAGAGGCAGGGTAACCAAGCAGGTGGAACATCTTTCGGCGTACGATGAGGACAACTTCACGATAGCTCAGGCGAACGCGCCGCTGGATTCGCGCGGGCGGTTCCGGGAGGATCGTGTGCTGGCACGTTACCGGGGCGATTTCCGCCATGTTCCTGCGAAGGAAGTGGATTACATGGACGTATCGCCAAAGCAGCTCGTCAGTGTTGCGGCGGCGTTGATCCCGTTCTTGGAACATGATGACGCGAACCGCGCGTTGATGGGATCCAACATGCAGCGACAGGCGGTGCCGCTGCTGAAGACAGAAGCACCGCTCATTGGCACCGGAATTGAGTCCATTGCCGCGCGCAATTCGGGTGCGGTCGTCATTGCTCGCAACAGCGGCGTGGTGAAGTACGTTGACGCCGAACTGATCTTGATAGAGCGCACGAGCAAGACATCCAGCGCGGGGCACCTGTTTATCGAAGACGTTGACGAGTACGAGCTGCAGAAGTTCGTGCGATCGAATCAGAACACTTGTGTCAACCAGAAACCGCTTGTCAGCGAGGGGCAAAGGGTGAAGGCCGGCGAAGTGATAGCCGACGGCCCCGCAACGCAGGGAGGCGAGCTTGCCCTGGGTAGAAACGTCCTGGTGGCGTTCATGCCGTGGGAGGGATATAACTTCGAGGACGCCGTGCTTATCAGCGAGAGACTTGTTAAGCAGGACGTTTTCACGTCGGTCCACGTTGAGGAGTTTGTGACGGAAGCGCGCGAGACGAAGCTCGGCAAGGAGGAGATTACGCGCGACATTCCGAACGTGAGCGAGGAGGCGCTGAAGGAGCTCGATGAGAACGGGATCATAAGGGTGGGCGCGGAGGTTCATCCGGGCGATATTCTCGTGGGCAAGGTCACGCCAAAGGGTGAGAGTGAGCTGGCGCCGGAGGAGAAACTGTTGCGCGCGATTTTCGGTGAGAAAGCGGACGACGTGCGTGACGCTTCGCTGGTGGCTTCGCCCGGCGTGGTCGGGGTAGTTGTTGATGTGGTTGTGCTGAGCAGGAAGGACCGCGCTCAGGACAGGAAGGCGAAGGCGGCGCTGGAAAAACAGGTGGCTGCGGTCCGCAAGGAGTACGATGAGAAGATTCTCTCCGTGCGCAGCAAGTGCAAGAAACTGCTGAAAGGGTTGCTCGCAAGCTGCACGGTGAAAGAGGACGTGGTTGATCCGGAGACGGATAAGCTGGCCTTTGAGAAGGGTCGCAAGATACGCGCAAAGCAGATCGCTGATGCTGACTACGGCGTGCTCAACATGCTCTACGTGACGGCGGATAGCACTCAGAAGAAGTTTGAGGGCATAATGTCATCGGCGATGTCGCAGGAGGAGCGTCTCGCGACCGAGAGGGATTCAGTAATTGACGGTATGAAGAAAGGTGACGAGCTTCCGCCGGGCGTCTTGAAGACCGTGAAGGTCTATGTCGCGAAGAAACGTCGGTTGTCGGTCGGCGACAAGATGGCGGGACGCCACGGGAACAAGGGAGTGATCGCGAAAATACTTCCGGAGGAGGATATGCCTTTCCTGCCGGACGGAACTCCTGTGGAGATAGTGCTCAATCCGCTCGGGGTGCCGTCGAGAATGAACGTGGGCCAGATTCTTGAGACCCACCTGGGGTGGGCGGCAAGAGCGCTCGGCGTCAAGATTGCTTCACCGGTGTTCAACGGCGCGACCGAAGGGCAGGTTAAGGAGCACCTTAAGGGGGCGGATCTCCCGGAGAGCGGAAAGATCACCCTTTACGACGGGCGTAACGGCGAGCCGTTTCACCAGAAGGTGACGGTCGGATACATCTACATGATGAAGCTTCTGCATCTGGTGGACGACAAGATACACGCCCGATCGATCGGTCCCTATTCGCTGGTAACCCAGCAGCCACTGGGAGGCAAGGCGCAACGCGGCGGCCAGCGGTTCGGCGAGATGGAGGTCTGGTCCCTGCAGGCGTATGGGGCGGCTCACACCCTTCAGGAGATGCTCACTATAAAGTCGGACGACGTGGTGGGCCGGACCAAGGCGTATGAAGCGATAGTCAAGGGGCACAAAGAGCTGCAGATCGGTACGCCGGAATCGTTCAACGTTCTGGTCGAGGAGCTGCGCGGGTTGTGCTTGAATGTGAGAAAGCTCGTTGAGGTTGAGGACGAGATGAAGTTGGACCGTATTGAGGAGGAGTGAGTCTTGGCTCGTTATGTTCCTACGGCTGGTGAGAGGTTTGACGCAATTTCAGTTCGTATAGCTTCTCCTGACGACATAAGGAGATGGTCGCGGGGCGAGGTCAAGAAGCCCGAGACGATAAACTATCGGACGTTCAAACCGGAGAAGGACGGGCTTTTCTGCGAGCGCATTTTCGGTCCGGTTAAGGACTGGGAGTGCAGTTGCGGCAAGTACAGGAAGGTGAAACACCGTGGGATAACGTGTGACCGATGCGGCGTCGAGATCACCGAGTCGAAGGTGCGACGCGAGCGGATGGGACATATCAATCTTGCCGTTCCGGTCACTCATATCTGGTTTTTCAAGAGCGGTCCCGGCTGCCTGAGTGGTCTGCTCGACCTGTCCGTAAGGGTGTTGGAGCGCATCATATACTTTGAGGAGCGCGTCGTCATTGATCCGGCTGACACACCGTTGCAGGAGAAACAGCGGTTGACTGAAGGTGAGTACCAGGAGGCCCGCGAAGAATACGGCGACGGCTTTGTCGCCAAGATGGGCGCCGAGGCCATCAAGGATTTGCTCGAGACGATCGATCTGGACGCTCTCGCTGTCGAGTTACGGGCCGAGTATGCAGAAGCTACTTCGGTACAACGCAGGAAGAAGGCGAACAAGAGGTTGAAGGTGGTCGAGGCGCTGCGCCAGTCCGGCAACAACCCGTCGTGGATGGTGTTGGAGGTTATTCCGGTGATACCGCCGGACTTGAGACCGCTGGTGCCGCTGGAGGGCGGACGTTACGCGACGAGCGATTTGAACGATCTATACAGGCGTGTGATCAACCGGAACAACAGGCTCAAGAGGCTCATCGAGCTGAGGGCGCCGGAGGTAATACTGCGGAACGAGAAGCGGATGCTGCAGGAGGCGGTTGATGCCCTGTTCGACAACGGCAGGCACGGGAGGACGGTACTTGGCACGGGTAGCAGACCTCTGAAGTCGCTGAGCGACATGCTTAAAGGCAAACAGGGAAGGTTTCGGCAGAACCTGCTCGGCAAAAGGGTGGACTACTCCGGCAGGTCGGTCATCGTGGTTGGTCCGGAGTTGAAACTGCACGAGTGCGGACTGCCAAAGCCGATGGCGTTGGAGCTGTTCGAGCCGTTCATAATCAGAGAGCTCAAGGAGCGGGGCATAGCAACGACCATAAAGGCCGCAAAGAAGGCGATAGCCTCGGGCCGGTCGGAGGTCTGGGACATACTTGAGGATGTAATCACAGAACATCCTGTCTTGTTAAACCGCGCTCCCACTTTGCACCGTTTGGGAATACAGGCGTTTCAACCGGTTCTGGTGGAGGGAAAGGCGATCAGGATACATCCTTTGGTCTGCGCGGCGTTCAACGCGGACTTCGACGGTGACCAGATGGCGGTCCACGTGCCGCTGTTCCCGGCAGCCCAGTTGGAGGCGAGATTGTTGATGATGGCCACCAACAACATCTTTTCTCCGAGCAACGGTAGACCGATAGCGACGCCGAGCCAGGATATAGTGCTCGGCATAGCCTATTTGACGCGAGCCGCCCCGGGCGCTAAGGGAGAGGGAAAAGTATTTGTCAGAGAGTGTGATGCGGTGCTTGCTTACGAGTCGGGTGCCGTGGACATACACGCGCCCGTGAAGCTTCATGTTGGGGGAGAGCTCGTTGACACTACGGTAGGCCGCGTCATATTCCATGACAACCTCCCGCCTGAGGTGGGGCTTTCGCGTGTCAACCGTGAGATGAGCGGCGATGATCTGCGCGATTTGGTGGCGTGGGTTTTCAAGCATTTAGGTCACGACAAGATGGTGGAACTCCTCGACGACCTGAAGAACGTGGGGTTCAAGTATGCCTCGCTTGCGGGCATCTCGATCGCGATGGACGATATGCACATCCCGGATGAGAAACATCAGTTAATCGAGCTTGCGAGAGAGCAGGTCGGGGAAATTGAGGAGCAATACCAGAACGGACTTATCACGGAGGGCGAAAGGTACAACAAGATCGTGGATGTCTGGACGAGGTGCACCGGTCAGGTCACTGACATTATGCTCGAGCAGCTTGCTGTCGACAACCGCGGATTCAACGGGATCTACATGATGTTCAATAGCGGTGCGCGCGGCAGCAGACAGCAGATTCGGCAGCTGTCCGGTATGCGCGGGCTGATGGCGAAACCTTCCGGGGAGATTATCGAGTCGCCGATACTGTCGAATTTCAGAGAAGGGCTGAGCGTGTTGGAGTATTTCATATCAAGTCACGGCGCTCGCAAGGGTTTGGCGGATACTGCGCTCAAGACAGCGGATGCGGGCTATCTGACGCGCAGGTTAATCGATGTTGCCCAGGACGTTATCATCGACGAGGAAGACTGCGGCACTCTGAACGGCGTTACCGTTGAGGCGCTTGTCGAGGGCGGAGAGGAAGTCGAGTCTCTTCAAGACAGGATTGTGGGAAGGGTGGCGCTCGAGGACATACGCGTGCCCGGCGTGAGCAAGAAAGTCATAGTCAGGGCGAACGAGGAGATAACCGAGGAGACCGCCGAAGAGATTGTGAAGTATGGCATTGACAGGGTGAGAATCAGGTCCGTACTGACGTGCGAGAGCAAACGTGGTACCTGTGTCAGGTGTTACGGCAGGAACCTGGCCACCGGCTTGCCGGTTCAGCTCGGCGAAGCGGTCGGTATAATTGCCGCTCAATCGATAGGCGAGCCAGGCACGCAGCTCACGATGAGGACGTTTCATGTCGGCGGGGTGGCGAGCGGACCGCTCGAACAATCGCGGGTTGAGGCCAAGAATACCGGCAAGGTCGAGTACCGCGACCTGGAGACGGCCGTCAATAGAAAGGGCGAGCGCGTTGTGATCAGCCGCGGGGCAGAGGTTGCCTTGGTCGATGCTAAGGGCAGGGAACTTGAGAGATATCCTGCCCCAGCCGGAGCAACCATTCACTATGAGGACGGAAAGACGGTAAAGAAGAAAGGTGTGCTCCTTAGATGGGATCCGTTCATCCGCTCGATCATTACCGAAACTAAGGGTACCGTGAAGTACGAGGACATTGTCGAGGACGTCACCGTTCGCGAGGAGACCGACCCAACCACCGGTGTCATCGAGCGCGTGATCATACCGCACAAGGAGGATCTGCACCCCCAACTGTCGGTTCTCGGCAGGAAGAAGAAGGTGCTTGCTTTCTATCCGATCCCTTCGGGAGCCCACATAGTCGTCAAGGATGGCGAGAAGGTTGAGGCGGGAGACGTTCTCGCGAAGACCCCCAGACAGATAAGCAAGACCAAGGATATTACCGGTGGGTTGCCGCGGGTCGCGGAGCTGTTTGAAGCCAGGAAACCGAAAGAGCCCGCTGTCATATCCCATATAGATGGTGTGGTGGAGCTGAGCAGTTCCGGTCGGGGCACGAGAAAGATCAAGATTGTGCCGAAGGTGGGTAAGGAGCGGGAGTACATCATACCGCACGGCAAACATCTCAACGTGCACACGGGCGACAGGGTGGTAGCCGGACAGAGACTGATCGACGGGCCTATAGTGCCCCAGGATATCCTCAAGGTGAGTGGCGAAGAGGTTCTCAGAAAGTACTTGCTGGACGAGATTCAGGGGGTGTACAGGCTGCAGGGCGTCAAGATCAACGCCAAGCACATTGAGATCATTATCCGTCAGATGCTGCGCAAAGTCAGCATAGAATCGCCCGGCGACACGAGCTTCCTGGTGAACGAGGAGGTTGACAAGGTAGCGTTCCGCGAGGAAAACGAGCGCGTGATTGGTGAGGGTGGCGAGCCGGCCACAGCCGAACCTCTGCTTCTGGGCATAACGAAAGCGTCGCTCGGAACGGAGAGCTTCATTGCGGCAGCCTCGTTCCAGCAGACGACGAGGGTGTTGACGGACGCGGCCATGAGGGGCAAGGAGGACTACCTGAGGGGACTTAAGGAGAACGTCATAATCGGCCACCTCATTCCTGCAGGGACCGGCAGCGAGCATTACAGGGACACCGTCGTGCTCGTGGAGCAACCGGAGGAGGAAGAGCCGGGAGTATCGCCTGAGGAAGAAGGGGTTGGCGCTGAGGAGGCGGTCGCGTGAGTTTTGGGATAAAAGCCATTGACACCGGGAAACGAAACAGGTATAATATCAATTTTGGTTGTCCCTGAACGCGGATCTTATTAGGTGTTGGGACTTGTGAAGAATGCCCACGGTTAACCAGTTGGTGCGACACGGTCGCAGAAGAGCCAAGAAAAAGTCGGGCGCGCCCGCGCTCAAAGGTTGTCCTCAGAAGAGGGGTGTTTGCGTGCGTGTGTCCACGCTGACGCCCAAGAAGCCGAACTCGGCGTTGCGCAAGGTCGCGCGTGTACGTCTGACGAACGGGATCGAACAGACGTGCTACATTCCGGGTATAGGGCACAACCTGCAAGAGCATTCCGTGGTGCTGGTGCGCGGTGGAAGGGTCAAGGACCTGCCGATGGTGCGTTACCACATCATACGCGGGGCGCTTGATGCTATGGGTGTTGAGGGCAGAGCGAGAAGTCGCTCCAAGTACGGTACAAAGAAGCCGAAGTAGGACAATAGCTAGCTCATGCCGAGAAGAGGGACTGTTACAAAGAGGAAGCGTTTGCGCGACCCGAAGTACGGGAGCGTTCTCGTTTCCCAGTTCATAAGCACGATGATGCGCAAGGGAAAGAAGAGCAAAGCGGAAGGTATCGTGTACGGTGCGCTGGATCTTCTGCTGGAGAAGACCGGTGCAGATGACGTGCACGAAGTGTTCAGTGAGGCGCTGAGCAACGTGAAACCTCTTCTCCAGGTGAAGTCGAGGCGAGTTGGCGGTTCGACGTACCAGGTGCCGATGGAAGTGCCTGCGGACCGCAGGACGAGTCTGGCGATGCGCTGGATAGTGCAGTTCGCCAAGCAGAGACCGGAGAAGACCATGAAGGAGCGACTGTGCGCTGAGTTGCTCGACAGCTATAACAATCAGGGTAGCTCTGTCAAGAAGAAAGAGGATACCCATAGAATGGCGGAAGCCAACAAGGCTTTCGCGCACTATCGCTGGTGATGTAATAAAAGCGGGTCCAGACTCTTGTGAGCTTGGAGCCGATGAACAGGGGCCGCTGAGGTGGACCCCTCGTGGAGCGAGTGTCTGCACGAGTGCTTGCAGGCGCTGCACTCGATACTTAGGGCCCATGAAACAAGCTCTTGTAGCCTTGTTTGGTTTGTGGTCGTTACTTGGACTGTGCTCTGAAAGGTCGAAGGATTTACTAAGTTGTCATCAAGGTATCCGCTGGAAAAGACCCGGAACATCGGGATTATGGCACACATCGATGCCGGCAAGACAACGCTCACGGAGCGAATACTGTACTATGCCGGCAAGATATACAAGATGGGTGAGGTCCACGACGGCACCGCCGAGATGGACTGGATGGCTCAAGAGCGCGAGCGCGGCATCACCATTACGTCCGCCGCCACTACCTTCCTCTGGAACGACCATCGGATCAATCTAATAGACACTCCGGGACACGTGGATTTCACTGTCGAGGTGGAACGTTGCCTGCGGGTCCTGGACGGCGTGGTAGCGGTTTTCTGCGGCGTGGCGGGCGTGGAGCCGCAATCCGAGACCGTTTGGCGGCAGGCGGATAGGTATCGCATACCGCGCATCGCTTTCATTAATAAGATGGACCGGCCGGGCGCTGATTACTTCGGCGCCTTACGTATGATCGGCGACAGATTGGGTGCCGTAAGGCTTCCGTTGCAGCTGCCGTTGGGTGCCGAGGAGGAGTTTCGCGGCGTTGTTGACCTGGTCGAGATGAAGGCATACACATATGACGAGGATCAGCTCGGTGCACGGTACAGTGTCGGGGGGATTCCCGAGGAGATGCGCGAAGTTGCCGACCGGTATAGGGCGGAGCTACTGGATGTTGTGGCAGAGTATGATGAAGAGGTTACCGACAAGTACCTCCAGGGAAGCGAGATCCCCGGACCGGCGTTGCGCCGCGCAATCAGGGCTGCAACTGTGGACGCTCGCGCTGTGCCGGTGCTGTGCGGTGCGGCGTTGCGCAACAAGGGTGTTCAGCCGGTGCTCGATGCCGTTGTTGATTATTTGCCTTCACCGGCAGATGTTCCGCCTGTGGAAGGCAAGGCGTCTGGAAACGGCGCTAAAGCCAAGCGGAGTGCCTCGGACGATGAGCCGTTCTCGGCGCTCGCGTTCAAGATAATGACGGACCCACATGTCGGGAGACTTGCATTTATTCGAGTCTACTCGGGAAGGCTTAAGACCGGTTCGAAGATTCTCAACAGCACATCGGGGAAGAAAGAACGAATCGCGCGCATGTTGAGGATGCACGCCAACGATAGAGAGGCGATCGACGTCGCGCACAGCGGGGATATCGTGGCCGCCGTTGGCATCAAGTTCGCGACTACTGGGGACACCTTATGCGATCCCGAGCATCCTATAGTGCTCGAATCCATGGAGTTCCCAGAACCGGTGATATTCATCGCAATAGAGCCGAAAACGAAAGCGGACGAGAACAAGCTAGCGAGCGCTTTGGCGAGACTTTCCGACGAGGATCCGACGTTCAAGGTCAAGACTGACGAGGAGACCGGCCAGACGATCATAAGCGGGATGGGCGAGCTCCACCTTGACGTGTTGGTCAACAGGATGAAGCGCGAGTTCAGCGTCGAAGCCAACGTTGGCAAACCTCAGGTGGCTTACAGGGAAACCCTTGGTGCAGCTGCGGAGGCCGAAGGAAGGTTTGTGAAACAGACCGGAGGTCGCGGTCATTATGGGCACGTTTTCTTGTCGGTCGAGCCGGGGCCGCGGGGTTCCGGTTTTGTCTTTGTGGATGCAGTTAGGGGAGGGGACATCCCGAAGGAATACATTCCCGCCGTGGAAGCGGGCGTGCGAGGCGCCATGGAAAGCGGCGTGGTCGCGGGATATCCCGTTGTGGACGTTGAAGTTACGGTTACCGGTGGTTCGTATCACGAGATTGACTCCTCGGATGTCGCTTTCCGGATAGCCGGCTCGATGGCGTTCAGAGATGCGGCGCGCCGGGCGAGCCCGGTCTTGCTTGAGCCGGTGATGGAGGTCGAGGTCGTGTTGCCGGAAAACTTTCTGGGCGACGTTATCAGTGATCTGAACGGACGTCGAGCCAGCATCGATGACACGACCCTGAAAGGTAACTCTCGAGTTGTCAAGGCGCGTGTGCCGCTGGCGGAGATGTTTGGATACGCCACCGATCTTAGATCGAGAACTCAGGGACGAGCGTCATATACGATGCAGTTCTCCCGTTACTCTGAGCTGCCTGAATCCATATTTGACCGGATTGTCGAGAGAAGTGTTGTCCGGGTTTGACGAGCGGAGTGAGAGTTATAGAGGAGTAGTAAGAGATGGGCAAGAAGAAGTTTGAGCGGACGAAGCCGCACGTTAACGTGGGGACGATAGGTCACGTGGACCACGGCAAGACGATGTTGACGTCAGCGATAA
>Ga0180437_10006135_pt1 | contig 16163 bp, 11 predicted proteins | sample SS_ome_4_FD_132410 | JGI IMG/M metagenome (GOLD analysis project Ga0180437, IMG submission 132410) | Hypersaline lake sediment archaeal communities from the Salton Sea, California, USA - SS_3_D_1 metaG | ecosystem: Environmental > Aquatic > Non-marine Saline and Alkaline > Hypersaline >...
GTGACGGAAGAGTCAACGCCGCCGATATGCTCATCGCCCGCCGACACCAGACGGACTTCTTGAACAGCTTGCAGTTGATCGGTGTATCGGACTCGGTCGACAAGGTCGTCGACCAGGTTTTTTCGGATGGAGTTCCTCGCATCGAAGAATCGCGCGGCCCGGATTCCCAGTGTGAAATGAAAGCCCAGTTCTACCGGTTTGCGCCCTTCGGCGAGGTGAATCGGCCGCCGCAACGGAAGCTCCTCTCCAAAAAATCTGCGGATCAGACGGTTTTGGAGAAGTTTTTTTGAAGATGGGCGCGGAGGACGGAAATCCGGGCTACCTGCCGCGTCAGGCAGTCCGAGCTGATCGTGCAGGCGCCAATTTCACCTGAAAAAACAGTAGTTTTCGTGCGGAAATCCGCGGGCAGCCATCCCGGCGTGACCCAGGGGTACATTTGGACCCCCCTATGCGAGAGCCGTGCCGGAGGGGGCAATCTGACCTGTTTCTCGAAAACACGGCAAATCGCCCCTCCCGGTTGGTTGACAAAACCGATCGTATGGTTTAGCCTAACTGTAAGTACTGTGGGTGTGTGCCCACGGCAGGGAAGCGGCTTTTATCGGGGGCGTTGACAGTTCGGCTTCGATCGATTACACTAATCGTACGGAACATGGAACGCTTTTTCACTATTTGGCACGAGGTGGTGCGATGATCAAGGCATTTAGCGGTGGTCTCTTGGTTCTGTTGTTGGCGGGCTCAACGGTATGGGCGGCGGCTTCGATTGACGTGGGAACCCATTATTTGGAGCCCGGAATGGCGGGACAGACGTTCGAAATCTTTGTGACCACCACATCGGCAGAGACCGTGGGGTCATTGAACCTTTACGCCCAGGTCGGCAACGGCGGTCCGGAAGCCGAAGCATGGCCCACTGGTCCTGCGGCGGGAACCGGAGTCGATGGTCCTGCGATCACGGGCGTCGACGTTCTGGCCGGCACCATTATCGGCAATGTTCCACATCTGGATCCGATGTATCTCGCCGGCCTTGGTACCATCGTGCCCCAGGTATTCAACTCCGCCGCGGGAACCGATTATACGCCGGCCGAACCGTTCGACGAGTATAACCCCCTGCCGGCACCTGAAGTCCCGGCCGACGGCCTGCTGGCCACGGTCGAGTTGGACACGACCGGGTTTGCTTCGGGGTCCTGGGATTTCTTTCTCAGCGATTCGATCGAGGGACCCACGAAGCTGTATCACAACCAGTTGGGTGTGCAGACGCTACCTGAAGTTCCGCTGACGATCGTCGACGGAACGGTCGCGATTGCCAGTACGTTGAACTCGGTGACCGATGGTCCGTGGAGTCTGGACAGCACCTGGGACGATCCTCCGACGGTGCCTTTCGCCGGCACGAAGACGGTCGTAAACCATGCGGTCGACGTGGCCGCGGACGGCAACGCTTTTTCGCTCGATGTCGGCAGCGGTGCCGTTACGGTCGAGCCGGACAACACGCTGACGATTGATCACGGAGCGAACGTGGGTTCCGGTACGGTTGGTATTAACTTGGGCGGAGACGGTAGCGGCGTACTCGCCAACGCCATGAGCGGCAAGCTGGTGGCCGAGAGCGTCCAACTCGATACAGGTAGCAAGCTGGAAATGGAGGCGCTCGGATTTCTGGGGGATTTGAGTCCTGTCGTCGGCGAATGGGGGCTTCTTAGCCTGGACATCATCGAGGGCAGCCTTTCCGGCACCTTTGGATCTGTGCCTTCGGGGCTGCTTGGGTACGGCGTGTTTCTCGAGAACCTGGATGACAGTTCCGGCTCCGTAGTGGTGGCAGATTTGCTGCAAGCCGCGCCCGGTGATGCCAATGGTGATCGACAGGTCGACGCAGGCGACATCGAGGCGATTCTGGCAGCGAATAAGTTTATGACGGGCCAACCCGCTGACTGGAGCGATGGCGATTTTACCGGAGATGGCTTCGTCGACGCTGGAGACATCGAGGCGATCTTGGCGGCCAACTTGTTCATGACCGGTCCATACGTTCCGCCGAAGGGTGCCTCGGGAGCCTACTACGCCAAGATAGCCGTGCCCGAGCCGAGCACCGTGGTAATGCTGGTTGCCGGGGGTTTGGGCGTGCTGTTGGCCCTCTGGCGACGGCGGCGGAAGGCTTAGGCCCGGTCTGCAAACCCTGAACATTCAACAGGGCGGCGCGAGTGTTTGCTCACGCCGCCGTGTTTCTTTTGCTGCCAGCGTGCCGGAAGCCGGCGCGCCAAAAAGAGAACGAACGGAAAATTCCCCCCGTTTTCTCCAGACGTGGTGAGAGCCCACGTCGGTGGCCGATACGTTCATACGATGGGCACGTAGAGGACGGCCGTAACATCTGCCGGCCCGACGAAAAAATCAGGGCTAAGGTCTTCGCGTGCCGGGGCAGGCATTCATCAAACAAGGGGCAGAACTCATGACAGTCACATGTCAGGACGGGGTCCTCTCGACGTCGTCCGCGGGGCCGATCTGCGTGGCGCCCGGCTTTCCAGCCAACTCGGAAACGGACACGGCAGGCGCTTCCACGCCACAAAGGCCGGCCGGCAATCGTGACCGAGCGGCGCCGCTGATCCTGGTGGCCGACGATGAGCCGGCCGCGCGAAGGACGTTACGACGGCACCTCGAGTCCGCCAACTATCGAGTGATCGAGGCGTCCAGCGGACGGCAGGCCATCACGTTGATGTCGGAAAACGTCGCCGTGGCGATCTTGGACCTGGTGCTGCCGGACGTCCCCACCACGGATTGCCTGCGACACATCCGCAAGCAATTCCCCAATACTCCGATACTGGTGGTGTCCGGCTCAGGCGCGAGTTGCGAAGCGCTGGCAGCCGTTCAGCAGGGAGCTTTCCAGCGCCTTACGAAACCCCTGGATCGAGACGAACTGCTGATCCAGGTCCGCCAGGCCGCCGAAGTCGCCCGCTTGGCACGCGAGAATCGCAGCCTTCGTCAAGCCGTCACGTTGCCGACGACGCTGGTGGAATTGGTGGGCAGCTCCTCGGTGATGCGGGCCGTGCGAAAGCAGGTCGAGGCATTCGGCCAACTCGACTCCACGGTGTTGATCACGGGGGATCGCGGCACGGGCAAAACGACGATCGCCCAGTGGATCCACCACAACGGGCCTCGCGCCGCGTGGCCGCTGGCGGCCGTCCCCTGTGGATCGCTCCCTCGCAACCTGATCGCGGCCAACCTGTTTGGCTACGTGCGCGGGGCCTTTCCCGGCGCGAAAGCAGATCGTCCCGGGCTAACCGAACTCGTCCACGGAGGAACGCTGCTGGTCGACGAAGTCGGCGAGTTGCCGATGGAATATCAGGAGAGACTCCTGCGCGTGTTGCAGGATCGCGCCGTGAGACGGATCGGCTCCAATGCAGTGACTCGGACGAACGTTCGCATCATTGCGACCACCACACGGGATCTGGCCTTGATGTGCCGCGACGGCGAGTTTCGCGAGGACCTCTTTTTCCGGCTCAACGTGTTGTTGCTCCAGTTGCCCAACTTGAAGGAGCGATCGGGCGACATCCCCGAATTGGCCTACGAGATGCTCCGCCGGATCGCGCGAAGCACCGGCAGTTCCCCGCCGCTGTTGACCGATGAGGCGATGCGGATCCTGCAGCAGCACGATTGGCCGGGAAACCTGCGCGAGATGGAAGACGTGCTGCAACGGGCGTCCGTATCGTCGGGCGGCTCGATCATTCAACCCAAGGACGTCGTGATTCACCGGCGTCGCGGACCGGATTCGGCCGGGGTGGGTAAAGACGGAATGGGGTTGGCCGGGATGACCATGGCCGAGATCGAACGCTGTGCCGTGATCGAGACCATTCGCTCCACCGGCGGCAACAAGGCCAAAGCTGCCCGCCAATTGGAGGTCAGCGAAAAGACCATCTATAACAAGATCAAGCAGTACAATCTGGCCGGGAAGATCTGACGTTCATGGCCAACACGTGGGCCGCCGCCGCTTTGGCCAGACCGTCCAGACCGTAGCCCCCTTCGAGCACGGAGATCAAGCGTCCTCGGGCGTGGCGTCGGGCAATCTCCATCATGATGCGCGTCAGTTCGGCAAAATCCCGGTCCCTCAGTCGGAATCGCCCCAGCGGATCACCGATTCGCGAGTCGAACCCGGCCGAAATGATCACCAGGTCCGGCCGGAACCGGTCGGCCGCGGGGACGAGCTTTTCACGAAACGCGCCGACGATCTCCTCGGGGCCCGAGCCGGCGGGAAACGGGCAGTTGAGCGTGGTGCCGGCGCCGGCGCCTTTTCCGGTCTCGTGCTCCAGTCCCGTGCCGGGATACAGCGGCCATTGGTGCGTGCTGAAATAGAACACCGAGCCGTCCTCGTAGAAAATATCCTGGATGCCGTTGCCGTGGTGCACATCCCAGTCGACGATCAGGATTCTGTCGAGCTTGTGTTTCCGCTGGGCGTAGCGGGCGGCGATGGCGGCGTTGTTGAACACGCAGAACCCCATGCCTTGGGCAGGCCGCGCGTGGTGGCCCGGCGGTCGCAGGGCACAGAACACACCGCCGGCGCGGCCCTCCACGACGGCGTCGACCGCCACCAGCGCCCCGCCGGCCGCAAGCAGTGCAATCTCGAAGGAACGTCGCGAGATCACGGTATCGCCGGTGGAAAGCATGGGCCCGCCCGCGGCGGCTTCCCTTTCCACCAACTCATAGTACAGTCCGGTGTGACAAGCGAGGATTTCCTCGCGGGTGGCCCGCCGCAGCTTAAGCCGCAGAAGCTCGATCCCTAGTCGCTCCGGCGCCAACGCCGCGCTGATCGCATCCAGCCGCCGTGGCGACTCGGGATGGCCCCGGCCGGTCAGGTGCTGTTTACACTCGGCCGAAAAGACCAATCCGGGAGGCAACCGTTTCGGGGCTTGCCGTGCCGGCGGCGGTGAAGCCGTGCCGCTCTTGGGATAGCCGGAGGTAAACGAGGCGCTGAGCGTGGCCCCGCTCCATTTGAGAAAATCGCGCCGCTTGAACATCGTCGAACGTCCCTTCATCACGGCCCCTGCTGCCTGTGCCCACGAACGCCCCATCAGCTTAAACCACGTAGCAGCGGCGGTCAACGACAATTGCTTTGCCGTTCGCTGCCTGGTATGGTGGTGGCGGCGATGCGTCCCGCGTAATCGACCCGGACGACAGCGGCGGACAGCCTGCTGCCGGCACCCGATCTGTCTTTTTACCGAATTTCAGGAGATTGAAGTCATGAGCAGCAAGAGCGTTTCCCATGACCGGAAAAGCCCAGCGGGCGTGAATCGGCGGCGGTTCATCGCCGGGGCCACGACGGCCGCGCTGGCCGCGGTCAAGCCGAAGACCGTCTGCGGCCAGCAGGCAACGGCGCGGAAACATCGCGTCGCGGTGATCGGACATACGGGCCGGGGGGACTATGGGCACGGCATGGACCGCGTCTGGCTCGACGTGCCAAACACGCAGATGGTTGCGGTGGCAGATGCCAACGAGCGGGGACTCGCCGCCGCGGTCAAGCGCCTCGGCGGGCCGAAGGGCTTCCTGGACTATCACCGCATGCTCGACGAGATGCGACCCGAGTTGGTCAGCATCGGCCCGCGATGGCTCGATCAGCATTGCGATATGGTCGTGGCGGCGGCCGAACGGGGCGTGCGGGGAATCTATCTGGAAAAGCCCATGTGCCGCACGCTGGCCGAAGCCGACCAGATGGTAGCCGCCTGTGAAAGGAACCGCGTCAAGCTGGCCATCGCCTTTCAGACGCGATACAGCCAGAAGTTGCCGGTGATCGGCGAGCTGATCAAGTCGGGCCGGCTCGGCCGGATCCTGGAGTTCCGTGCCCGGGGCAAGGAAGACTCCCGGGCCGGCGGCGAAGACCTCTGGGTGTTGGGCACACACATGCTGAACCTGATGCATCATTTCGGCGGCGACCCGCAGTGGTGCTTTGGCCGAGTCTGGCAACAAGGCCGGCCGATTCACAAAGAAGACGTCAAGCCCGGCAACGAAGGCATCGGCCCCTTGGCCGGCGACGAGGTTCACGCGATGTATCGGCTCTCCGGGGGCGTGACCGGTTATTTCGACTCGGTCCGCGGCGGCCGCGGCGACCCGACCCGGTTTGGACTGCGGATCTTCGGTTCCGAGGGAATTCTCCAGCTTCACAACACGGGCCACTTGCCCGACATCCAGTTCCTGCCCGACTCCTCTTGGTCGCCAGGCCGCAGCGGCAAGAAATGGCTCCCCGTGACATCGGCCGGCATTGGTCAACCGGAACCACTGCCCAACGATGGTCTGCACGGCGGGAACGTTCGGGCGGTGAAGGACCTGATCGCGGCGATTGAGGACGACCGCCAGCCGGTCGCCAACATCTATGAGGCTCACACTGCGACCGAGATGATCGTGGCCGTGTTCGAGTCGCAGCGCCTCGGTCAGCCGGTCCCGTTTCCGCTGGCCAGCCGCAGCAACCCGCTAACATTGCTGAAGTAGACGGTACTTGACATCACTCACCGACTCAGCAGACAACCACGGCCGGGGCTCGGCAGGAGACGTTTTCGCAAAAGAACATTTCCTTTCCCGGCCGTCTTCTGGTATACTGGCGGGCACGATTCGTCGCCGCTCATCGATGTCCGGGGCCGCACCGCTCGGTGTCGCGTGCTTCCAGTGGGAGGGCGACGACCCAGCAGAAGAGACCAGGGAGTTGGCGCGATGAAAGAAACGTACATCTTCGGATTGGCGGCGGCATTCGCCTTCGGTTTGTGCCTCCATGTGGTCCCGGCGGTCAATGCGGACATCGTCTCGCTCGAACCGGCCAAGGACAACTCACTGCTGGAGAGTTCAACCGGAACGCTGAGTAACGGCAAGGGCGACCTGTATGCCGGCCAGAACTCTGCGGAACATTTGAAGCGGGCCTTGCTGGCGTTCGACCTCACGGAGATTTCCCCGCAGTCGACCATCAACAGCGCCGAACTGACGCTCACGGTCATCAGGGCCCACGCGTCGGGGGACAAGCTCATGTCCTTGCACCGCGTTCTCACCGATTGGGGCGAAGCCGACTCGTTCTACGACGGCGGAAGTGGAACTGCCGCGCAGCCGGGTGACGCCACTTGGATCCATGCATCTTACCCAGATCAACAGTGGACGAACCCCGGCGGCGATTTCTTGGAGACCGTCAGTGCCAGCCAGATGGTGGGCCCAGAAGAATATGCCTATACATGGAACTCCACGGCACTACTGATAGCGGACGTCCAGCATTGGGTCGACAACCCGGAGGCGAACTTCGGCTGGATACTAATCGGAGAAGAGGGAGGCGATTTCTCATCCAAGCGTTTCTTCTCGCGCGAGGCGGCGTCGGATCGGCCCGTGTTGACGATCGACTACACCGTGATCCCGGAACCTTCGACGCTCGCCATGCTGATGGCGGGGGCCGTTCTGGCGATATGGCTGCGCCGCCGGAGACCCGCGTGATCTCTCCGCCGGCTTCCGCAACCATCTGGCATGCGCCAGCACAGCCGCCAAGGCCCACATCGCCGGCGCGCCGGTCCGTTCATGGGGTATTGGTGCATTTCGATTGGGGAAACAACAAATGAAGCAGTTCATCCGAATCGTGCTGGGGGTAGCCGTGGTGTCGGTCGGTGCCGGACAGTTGCCGGCCGCGATCGTCTACACGATTACCGATCTGGGTACGCTCGGCGGAAGCTACTCCGACGCTTACGGCGTCAACGACTTAGGCCAGGTGGTGGGAGAGTCCGAAACCGGCAGCGGAGAATTCCATGCCTTTCTGTACGACGGTAGCGCGATGCAGGATCTCGTGCCGCTCGGCGGCAGCGCTTCGATCGCCTATGGCATCAACAACTCGGGCCACGTGGTGGGTGGTTCGGATACGGCCGCCGGCGATTACCATGCCTTTCGATACCGCGACGGCGTAATGCACGACATGATGCCGGAAGGTCTCACCTCGACCGCGTTTTCGATCAACGACTTGGGGCACGTCGTGTGTGAGGCGGAGATGATGTCCGGCGTGTTCCACGCCACGATGGACGTCGACGGGGCCATGTCCAGCCTGGGAACGCTCGGGGGAGACTTCTCCGCGGCTTTCGGCATCAACGACGCAGGACAGGTCGTGGGCGAAGCGGAGACCGCCACCTGGGACTACCGTGCCTTCCTTCACTCCAGCGGTTCGATGCGAGATCTCGGCACCCTGGGCGGACGCGATTCCCGAGCTAACGCCATCAACGCCCCCGGCCAGGTGGCCGGGGAGGCCGATACGGCCGGTGGAGATTCCCACGCCTTCCTTTACACGGGCGGCACCATGCAGGATCTGGGCACGCTGGGCGGACGCGATTCGGCCGCGTTTGCCGTCAACGATGCGGGCCAGATCGTCGGCCGATCGGCGACCGACAACGGCAGCGACCATGCTTTCTTGTTCGATCCGTCCGTGGGGACCATCATGGACCTCAACGATGCGATTCCAGCCGGTTCTCCGTGGACTCTCTCCGCGGCTAGGGGAATCAACGGATCGGGGCAGATCGCCGCCTCCGGCTATTTCGGCTCGGAAACGCATGCCCTGTTGTTGACGCCGACGACGCTATACTCGCTGGTGTGGGTCGGGCAAGGGAACGGCGATTGGGGGGTGCCCGATCATTGGATCGGGGACGCGCCGGACGGAGTCCCCGATGCGACCACCCAGACCACCGTACGCGCCAACACGGTTTCCGTAACGGCCGCAGGCGATGCCTACTCGCTGCTGATTACCGACGGCGGCGGCACGGTCATGGTCGACGACGGCGTCGATCTGAAGGTCGTTGACGTGGTGAACGTCGCCCAGGGTGGAACGCTGGACGTGCACGGCACGCTGCAGACAGATTCCGCCAGTGTCACCGGTACGCTGAAACTCGGTGTCGGCGGGGCGATCAACGTCGCCGGCAATCTTGCCACGCAGAACGGCTCGAAGTGCGTTCTCCAATTGAATCGATCGGGCAATGGCCTGATTTCGGTCGGGGGCGAAGTCGACCTGGACTCTTCCAATACGCTGGCTTTGAAGGTGGTCGGTTCCCTGGGAGACTTGAACCAACGAGAGTGGGGCGTCAAGACGCGGACGATCATCGCCGCCGGCAGCCTCTCCGGCAAGTTCACCAACGTGCCGTCCGGCAGCTTGGGATACGGCGTGTTCTTCGACGACGTGATCTACCACGACGACTCCGCTGAGTTGAGACTGTTACAGGCCGCCCCGGGCGACACCGACGGTGACCGGCTAGTCGGCGGCAGCGACATCGAGGCGATTCTGGCGGCCAATAAGTTTGGGAAGTCGGAAGCGGAGCTTCGCAACGAAGGAACGTGGCCGGCGATTTGGCCGGACGGCGACTTCAACGCAGACCATCTTGTCGGCGGCAGCGACATCCAGGCGATCCTGGCGGCCAACCTCTTCGGCCAGCCCGATCCGTACGCCGCTGCCGATAACCACCAGCCCGCCGACGCCTCCTTGAAGTTGCTTCTCGCCCCGGACGGCCTGCTGATCGACACCGGCGATGCGACGATCAACGGATACGTGCTCACCTCCGAGACGGGCGTCTTCCGCGGAAAGCCGGCCGAAAACCTGGGCCTCTTTCAGGAGGATACGGACCACCAAATCAGCGGCAATTCCGGCTTCGCTCTGACCGGCGCCCATTGGCTGGGCGACGTGATCGCCGACGAGTCGGACGGGGTGGACCTGATGGAGGATCTGACGTTCAGCTACACGATCGTCGGCGTCTCGGGAACCTATCTGGCCCGGATCGTCGTCGTTCCCGAGCCGGCCACCGTCATGAGTCTGAGCTTTGGGGCGATCGCGATGCTTCTGCTGCTGGCCGGCAGACGCCGCCGGTCCAATCGCCGACCGTGAACTCCAGGAAACGTAATCTTTTGAACCTTTCGTACCATCGGCACAAGGAGAAATCGCCATGGACCTGACTCGCCGCGACTTCCTTCGAGCCATGTCCGCCGTGGCCGCCGCGCTGGGCGTGAAAGGACTCGATACCTTCGCCGACGAGACGCCCGGGAAGTTGCCGGGCGCGGCGCCGGTCGTCTGGCTCGAGGGGCAGGGATGCAGCGGCTGCTCCGTGTCGCTGTTGAACAGCATCTTCTTCAACACCACAGACGACCTGCTGCTGAACGTGCTGGACGTGAAGTTCCATGCCACGGTGATGGCCGCGGCCGGAACCCGGGCGATTGAGGCGGCCCAGGCGGCCCAAGGCCAGGAAGGCTACGTGCTGGTGGTCGAAGGGGCCGTGCCCACCGGCGACGACGGGAGATACTGTTATCTTTGGCCCGGCCTCACTGCGTTGCAGGGCGTCCTCGACTTCGCCCAGAACGCCAGCACGGTGTTGGCCGTGGGGTCGTGCAGCGCGTTCGGCGGCGTGGCGGCGGGAAGCCCCAATCCCACGGGCGTGCAACCCGTTTCGGAAATCCTCAATACCAGCCTGCCCGACAAGCTGGTGATCAATATCCCCGGCTGCCCATCTCATCCCGATTGGGTCGTGGGAACGATCGCCCACTTGATCACCTACGGGACCGCCCCCACGCTCGATTCACAACTCCGGCCGAGGGACTTCTTCCAGAACAAGATCCACCGCGAGTGCCCGAACTTCGATGACTATACTGCCGGAAACTTCGGCTTGGACGCTTGTCTGCTCGAGCTTGGGTGCAAGGGCCGCAATGCCCGTGGCGATTGTGCGACGCGAAAGTGGAACAGCCCCGCAAAGGCTCAGCCCGGGGTGAACTGGTGCATCGGCGCCCGCAGCGGGTGCATCGGCTGCACCGAGCCGGGCTTCCCGGACGGAATGTCCCCATTCTACGAATCGAGCGGGCCGGCCGCCGCCGGGGAAGGCGGTGGCGCCCCGTCCAAGCCTGATGCCAAACTTGACGTGACTGTCTCCGACGCGCAGGAAGAGTCCTCCGCCACCGGCGAATCCAACGACCGGACCGACCAACGCTTGCCGACCAGGACGCTCACACAGTACGAGAAGCGCAGGCGATACCTGGAGCAAAGAGCCAAGGCCCGCGCGGCACAGCAGCGCGCTGCCCGGCAACGGCTGGAGGCCGAACGACGCATGGCCGGGCCAAGACAGCTAGAATACGAATGACCCTCGGGCGAAGGAATTTGATATGCCTACCACCATCGAAGTCGGCCCCTTGACCCGGATCGAGGGACACTTGGACATTGAGGTGACCGTCGATTCGGTCGGCGGGCAACAGCAAGTGGTCTCCGCGAAGAGTTCCGGAACGATGTTTCGGGGGTTCGAAATTATCCTGGCCGGACGCGACCCGCGAGACGCCCCGCACTATACCCAGCGGATCTGCGGCGTGTGCCCCGTCTCGCACGGCATGGCCGCGTCGCTGAACCTGGACGCGGCGTTCGGGGTAACGCCGCCCGATAACGGCCGAATCCTGCGCAATCTCGTGCTGGGGGCGAACTTCATCCAGTCGCACGTCCTCCACTTCTACCACCTGTCGGCCTTGGACTACATCGACACGACCGGCCTGCTCGACATGCCGCCCTGGACACCCCGTTACACGACGCCCGATCTGGTCGGCGGCGGGGCGGCCGCCCAACTGGTCGATCACTACGTTCAGGCGCTGGAGATACGCCGGAAGTCGCATCAGATGGGGGCGATCTTCGGCGGCAAGCTGCCCTGCAGCCCGTCGTTCGTCCCCGGCGGTTGTTCCGAAAAGGTGACTTCGGAGAAGATCGGAGATTTCCGCTCGCTGCTGGCGGGAATTACGCACTTCCTCCGCACCATCTACGTCCCCGATGTCGAGTTGCTCGCCGATGCGTTCCCGGATTACCTCACCATCGGTCGCGGATGCGGCAACCTCTTGGCCTACGGCGTATTCAACCTGGATGCGGGGGGTAACACGAAATTGTTCCGACGCGGGTGTTATACGGGCGGCCGATATCGCCAGCTGGATCACGAAAGGATCACCGAACAAGTCAAGCACTCCAGGTTCTCCGCCGCCAGCGGGAACCTCAATCCCGCCCAGGGCGTCACCGAGCCCGAGATCGACAAGCCGGACGCCTATTCCTGGGTCAAGGCGCCGCGCTACATGTCCCGCGTCCACGAGGCGGGACCGCTGGCCCGGATGTGGATCAACGGCGACTACCGCCGAGGAATCTCCGCACTGGACCGCATCATGGCCCGGGCGCTGGAGAGCGTGAAAATCGCCGACGCGATGGCCGATTGGCTGGATGCCCTCTCGCCGGGCGACCCGACGATCGTCCCCAGCGAAGTCCCCTCCACCAAGGAATCGATGGGTTTGACCGAGGCACCCCGCGGCGCCTTGGGCCATTGGATGGACACCCGGAATCCCAAGATCCATCGCTATCAAGTTATTACGCCGACGGCCTGGAACGCCTCGCCGAAAGACGACCGGGACGAACCGGGGCCTATCGAGCAGGCGCTGGTAGGAACGCCTGTGGCCGACACCGAGCAACCGGTCGAGGTCCTGCGGGTGGTCCATTCCTTCGATCCGTGTCTGGCCTGCGCGGTCCACGTGGTTCGGCCGGGCCGCAAGGCCGCGAAGTTCCTGCTGAGAGGTTGACCCTATCGCCAAGGAGTCTTGGGACACTACTCGGGGACTGTCCAGATTTTCGCGCAGCGAAAATGGGACTGGCCCCTTCCGTACACCGGAAGTTATTCTTGTATGGGTTCCAAATCGGAGGCCGAGCACGTGAAGCCCATTCTGGTGATGGGCATCGGCAACATCCTCCTCCGAGATGAGGGGTTGGGCGTCCGCGCCGTCGAAGCCATGCAGCAATGCAACTTGCCGGAGGGCGTGGAGCTACTCGACGCCGGGACTGCCGGCGCCGATCTGATCGACCTAGTGGCCGACCGCCGCAAGGTGATCGTGATCGACGCCGTCGACGGCCAGTCGGCCCCCGGCACCATCCTGCGACTCCGCGCCGAAGACCTCCTGCCGCCGGAAGGCGCGGCGATCTCGCTGCACCAGCTCGGACTGGTCGAATCGCTGGCCATGGTCAGGCAACTCGGCTGTGCGCCGCAGGAAGTCGTCGTCTTCGGCGTCCAGCCCGCCAGCATGGACGCCGGACTGGAACTCTCGCCGGAGGTGGCCGAAGCGATACCGAGGGTGATCGAGGCCGTGCTGGAGGAATTGCACCGATGAAACGACTGCTCTTGTACATATTGATGACGAGTTGGCTGGCGTCCTTTTCCGCACTGCCGGCGGCGGAGACGTTGCGTTATCCGCAACGGCCCGACATTCCTCGCTGGTGGCAGCAAACCCGGGCTTTCTACTGCCCGCTGGCCAACTCAGGGGCCGGCTCCAGCTTGATGAAGTTCAAGGCCCATCGCGAGGAAGGCTTCACCAGTTTCGACGACCTGGACGTCATGCTCAACGACGCCCGGTCGCTGGGCACCAACGTGATCTACCTGGTGGACTACTGGGAGCCGGAATACGAATACAAAGCGGACTACCGGCCGAAGCAGCAGTGGGGCGGCGAGGCGGCCTTCCGCCGCGGTATCGAAAAGGTCCACCGTCGCGGCGGCAGGGTGATCCTCTACCTGGAAGCCTTCATCATCTCCCGCCGCACCGAACTGGGGCGCACCCGCGGCCCGCAGTGGGCCATGAGAGATCAGCACGGGAACTTCTATCCCTATTACGCTACGGGCGATCGGTTCTATCTGATGTATCCGGGCGAAGGGTCGGGGTGGGCCGATCACCTGGTCGGCGTCGCCGGCAGGCTGGCTCGCGAGTTTTCCATTGACGGCGTCCACCTGGATAGCTACGGGTTGCAATGGGGTTGGAGAGATTACCACACCGATCATCCGGGGGCGGACGACCCGGACAAGTTTAATCGGGCCGCGATCCAACTGGTCAAGCGCATCCGTGCCGAGCTGCGAAAGCACCGGCCGGAAGCCGTCGTGATTCTGGAAGGCGCAGAACACATGCAGTTGCTGGACGTCTGCGATGGGGCCCAGATCGAGAGCCTGCCGATCTTGATGCGCAAACCCTGGGTAAAGGACAGGCGATACCCGATCTTCACCTCGTCCTTTTCCTTGCCGGAAATGCAGCAGATACTCGACGCCGGCCATAATCTGGCCATCTCGCCCTGGTGGTTTGCCGACTACCCCGGTGATCGCGACCGCAAACGGCTGCTCGCCGAGACCGACAAGCGGAACCGATTCGACCAGATCGAGTCCCTGCATCGGTATCACAACGTGCTCTGGGCCAACCGCCGCCTGCCGCGTCCGCCGGCCGACTTCGACGGTCTGTTTCAGGGCATCATCGAGCAACTCAACCGTGACGGGTGGGGCAGCACGTTCGCGTATCCTCCCCTGATGCGCACCGCCGAACGTTACCTGACAACCTACGAGCAGCATCGGGAAGAACTCGACCGCCGGCCGAGCAACGTTCTACAGGAGATGCTCGGCAAGATCGACGGCTTGTAAGGAGATTGCTCGGGGACTGTGCCGATTTTCGCGAAGCGAAAATGGGACTGTCCCCCTTTGCACACCAGCAGTCATTCCTGTACGAGCCCTAACGGCCCTGAACGGTACCCATCGCACGATCACCTCTTGAAATGGCGATCGGCGAAGTCCATGTATCGTTGCCAGTCGTAGTCCGTCACGTCGTGCTTTCCGCGGCGGACGTGGTAGCCGATGCTCTCGCCGACCGGCTGTTCGACGGCCGGCATCTGGTCGACCCCGATGCCGCCGACCCCCAGCAGGCGATAGACCCCGTCGGCGCCCTTGGCCGCCAGAAATTCGCCACGGGGATCGGCCCAACGGTCCTCCTCGGCGCTGGCCACGTAGACCGGGCGCGGGGCCATCAGGGCGATGAGCATGTGCTGATCCACCGGCAACTCGTCTTCGCGGTCGTTGAACTTTTTGAAGTTGTCGCAGAACCAGTGGGGAAACGAGGTGTTGATGCGACGGACCGTCTCGCCGAAACATCGCCGGCTCAACGCGGCCCCGCCGCAGCCCGAGTCGTTGGAGATCACCAGGGCGAACCGCTCATCGCTCGCCCCCGCCCAGAGTGCCGTCTTGCCCAGGCGCGAGTGCCCCATGACCGCGACGTGCTCGTGGTCGACGTCCGAGTCGGTCTCGAAGTAGTCCATCGCCCGGCTCAACCCCCATGCCCATGCGCTAATCGAACCCCATTGACCGGGCCCCGGCTTCGTCTGGCCGTCTCGGTAGAAAAGCGGATGCACGCCATTCTGGAACCCGTCGTGAAAGTCGGGGTCGATGTCGCCGTAATAGATCGTGGCCAGGCCGTAGCCGCGGTCGAGGATCTTCTCGACCGGCCAGCGGCGGCTGCCCACCCCGCGCGACTTCTCCGTGGCGCGATGGTCCTTCACACCGTAACTCGCGTTGTCCCGCATCCAACTTTCGGAGAGTGTAATGCCCGGGTCGGCGTGGATCGAATGGTTGCCGTAGAAGTTCAATCCCACGAACACGGGCAGCGGTTTCGTGGCGGCGTGTGGCAGATAGAGCAGAATGTCCATGCTCGGGCCGTTCGGGTCTTTGCTGAAACGAACCGACACTTCCTTCCGCGTGGCCTTGCCGGCGAGAGCATCCCGGGCCACCGACTCGACTTGGAACGTCATGCCCTTCGGCCGGCCGGGCGCCTTGCCGTAAACATACTTCTCGAACAGGCGGAGAATTTCTCCCCGGCGTTGCTCGCGCCACGTCGCCGCGTCCGCAACGCGCTGGCCGTTGGACGACGTAAGCGGATCGGGCAGCGTATAGTCGGGCACCTTGCTTTCGTCATAATTCGTTTCCGGTCTCTGGGCACGTGCGGCACCTGCCAAGACTAAGGTCAAGGCAAGGGTCAGAGTAGATAGGATCTTGCAGCGCTGCATGGGAACGTCTCCGCCTGAACGAGGTGTTGAAACGAGCACGCGCAGACTCTTGCGAGGCAAGCCAGCCCGGGCGTGTTAGGGACTCTTCCGCCCGCTACCATAGTGCCCACCACTGCCACGTGCAACCCATCGGTCGGGAAACTTGAACTGGACCGGCGCGCGTTCGGCGTGCTCCGGGAAACCGACCTACAGCCGGCCATGCCCCCCTCAAAGAGGGCTGAAAAAGCTTGCAAGGTCGGCATAATCCCGTCATAATGAACGTTTAGACTGGGGCACGTTGCAGGCCGGTCGACGGAACGAATCTTCTGGGAGGCTGTTATGCTTCGGACGTTGAGAGAAA
>Ga0180437_10006136_pt1 | contig 16159 bp, 19 predicted proteins | sample SS_ome_4_FD_132410 | JGI IMG/M metagenome (GOLD analysis project Ga0180437, IMG submission 132410) | Hypersaline lake sediment archaeal communities from the Salton Sea, California, USA - SS_3_D_1 metaG | ecosystem: Environmental > Aquatic > Non-marine Saline and Alkaline > Hypersaline >...
ATGAATCCTGCAATAAAACAGCACTTTTTCAGACGGCTGGATAAAGAATTGGGAAACACTATTGTAATAATAGATGAAGGGCATAATGTTCCTGACCGTGTGCGTGACCTGATGAGCATCAGTTTGAATTCTTTTGTTCTTGGCGCTGCGATAAAAGAAGCACAGCAATACGGCTATAATGAGACAAAAGCTTATCTTGAAGCGATTAAGGACATAATTGAATTGTTGGGGACAAGGGCTGTGAAGAACAATCTAGAGTCTGGCAATAGATTTTTGTCTGTGACACTCGAGGATCTGATTGAAAGAGACCGTTTCATCGAATTAGTCGAGTTAAAGACACAGTGCGATTATGATCAACTGATAAAGGATCTTGATTTCATTGCAGAAGAAGTGCTCGAGGACAGGAAACAAAGTTTCATCGCTTCTGTTTCGCGTTTCTTGGACCATTGGAAAGGTGATGACTTTGGTTTTGTGCGATTGATGAAAGTCAATGTCAAGGATAGAAATATTTTTTCAAACTTTTCTGGTCTGAGTGACATAAAGGACAACAAACAAGTAAGGCTTGAATTAAGTTATCGTTGCTTGGATCCTGCACTTGTCACAGCAGAGATGATACAGGGCAGTTATTCCACGATTGTAATGAGCGGAACTTTAAGTCCGTTAGAGATGTATCGTGATCTGTTGGGTTTTCCAGAAGACACTGTCCTTAGATCTTATAAGAGTCCGTTCAGCCAAAAGAACAGAAAAAACATAATTGTTCCTTCTGTTACGACAGAATATAAGGAAAGAAGTGATTTGATGTACAGGAAGATCGCAGAAATATGTTCAGACATTGTGAACCAAGTGCCTGGCAACAGTGCAATATTCTTTCCATCGTATAGATTGCGGGATGATGTCTATAATCACTTTATGTATTCTTGCAAAAAGACTACATTGCTCGAAGAAAAAGAATTGTCAAAGGACCAGAAATATGAGCTATTGGATACTTTCAAGAGCTACAGCAAGACAGGCGCTGTTCTTTTGGGTGCGATAAGCGGAAGTTTCTCAGAAGGCATTGATTTGCCTGGCGAATTCCTGAAATGTGTAATAGTTGTTGGCGTGCCATTGTCTGTCCCGGATCTTGAGACTCGGAAATTGATAGAGTATTATGAACAGAAGTTTGGCAAGGGAAGGGAGTATGGTTATACATTGCCTGCCATGACTAGGTGTCTGCAAGGTGCTGGCAGGTGTATAAGAAGCGAGACAGACAGGGGCTTTATTGCGTTCTTGGACAAGAGATTTTCCTGGCCGATATATAAGAAGGTCTTTCCTGCTGACTGGGAGATTAGTGAAGAAAACGAGCATGTTACATCTGTAAGAAATTTCTTTGGAATTTTTGGGCATTCTGATTAAATCTGAGATTTAAATAGGCATATTTTGATTTTTTCTATTGATTTTCGCTAAAATTTGTTTGATTTGGGCAGTATTTCCTTGATTTGAGCTTATTTTCATATATAAAGGCAAAATAGATTTGTATGTTGAGATACAAAATAGTAATATTTATATATGAGTATAACTTATCATATTTCAGTATACAAAAATGTATACCTTACTACCAAATAACAATTATCGTATACAAATTAAGACATTTGTATATTCGCACTGCGGGAAAAAGAGGTGAAGCGCCCTGGTTCTTACTGGGGTTTACAATTATTGGCTCTCCAAAGACTTCTGATCATACAACCCCTCTCACACACCCTAATAACTCCACGTTTGTTGGAGAGCCATCCTGTTCATACAAAAAGAGGCTCTTTCCCTAGATATTCTATCTACAACCCCTCCTCAACCCTTGAAAGAGCCATCTTTTTTTCATAATCATGTCATTCACGTATTCATCCATTTCACTGATCAAAGGCGCGCTGGTCTCAGCTTCAGCCTTAGTCGGGGATGAACACAAATCACTAAGAAACGTAATTGAAAAGGCAAACAAGTTTTTCAACAGACTGGCATAAAATGATCACATTAATACACATCGAAGAGATGAAAGACATACAGACTAGAATTGTAGTTACTCACGATTTGCCAAAGACCCAAAGAATGAGTTTGATAACTTGCAAAGCAAGTTGATCTCCTCCAAAAACAGACAAGACACATGGGCAAGCAAGGCAGAAAAGCCCGACTGGTAAGGAATAACGTCCTGACTGCCAATACACAGAAATGCTAAAAGGACACAAAGTTCAGTAAAAACCGGGTTGGTCCAGCGATGGACTGCTCCACAAAGAAGACGCGAAACAGAAAACATCACAAAAATTCACTTGAAAAAGGCAAGAAACTGCGGTAATTACAAAGGTAGAAAAGGGAAGGAATTACATATCACGTGAAAGGTGCAATTCTCTTGCACCTTACCTTTTTCTTTTGATTAACTTTAAATACAATCTAATTCTCAATCAAGAAAATGAACCTTAAGAAAGTATTTTCGATTATATTGATTGTAATCATAATATTGAACATGATATTCTATGCAGTAGGATGGGTGGGAGCTATTCCGTTCTGGATCATTATTATAGTGGCTGCTGTGACTGCCTACTTTGTAATTCCAAGGATGAAAAAATGACTCTCTTTGTTTGCGCAACACCTATCGGGAATCTGGATGATGTCAGTTTCAGGCTTTTGGAAACTCTTAAGAAAGTAGATCTGATATGTGCAGAAGATACTAGAAGAACTAAGAAGTTATTAGATAAGTATAATGTGAAATATAATAAGATGACTTCTTACAATGATGCAAATAAGAAAATAAAAACAAAACACATAATAGAAGAACTGAATCAAAACCGCGATGTAGCGCTAGTATCTGACAGCGGGACACCGTGCATCTCTGATCCTGGCTACTATCTTGTTTCAAACGCAGTTGTTAATGGAATAGCAGTCGTACCTGTCCCAGGACCGAATGCAATGATAGCAGCACTGTCAATCAGCGGGATGGCTACTGACCGTTTTACTTTTTACGGGTTTTTACCGAAAACATCCGGGAAGCAAATGAAAATACTAGAGGAAATAAAAAAGCGGAATGAAACAGCTGTTATTTATGAATCACAATATAGAATTGTGAAAACATTAAACGCAATAAATACCGCAATGCCTGACAAACAGCTGGTTCTTTGCAGAGAATTAACTAAAAAGTTTGAAGAGCAGATTCGTGGAACTGCTGGACAGATATTGGAAAAGATAAAGAACAAGAAGATCAAGGGAGAGATCGTACTGATCATCGGTAAAAGTTAAGCAGAAAATTTAAATATTCGACCAGTTCTTGCATTTGCATGGGGAAAAAAGATTCTGTGATAGATGAGATGGTGAAGTTCTCAGAATATGAAGAGAAGGCTGTCGACAAACTTAAAGTATTGAGGCGGCGGTTTAAAGTGTGGTTGTTGTACAATAAGACCGCGACTGTTATTCTTTTCTTTTTTATCCTGTTTATTGTCGCGCTCTTCTTACTGAACACGATCAAGGTTCCGTACGTAGTGTATGAACCTGTCGAGGAGGTGGTGAAGGATGTTGATATTGAGTTCTATTCAGAAGAACAGCCTTATGAAACCATCACTCCTGTTGTGGAGACCATTAATCATACAGAGACTGCTATAGTTCGGAACGGGACATCGCAAGTAGGTTATGAATACTGCTATGATGTTGACATGAAGTATAATTACAGCCTGTACGGCAATTTAAGCCTGATGGAGAACAACATGGATAAGATGCATGACACTGGCTATTGGGAAGGTGTTTACAGCCAGGAAATTATCATATGCAATGAAGAGAATGAGACTATAACTGTTATTTATGACATGTGCAAGTATCAGGCAAGTGATGAGTTAGAATGTACAGGCCATCACATCGAGAATATTGCAGGCTATTACTGCAGGAAAGCATACCATACCTGGGAAACACTATTCGCGCCTGACAAGTACTTTGTTGTAAAACCTGTGGATGTAAGTACTAAAGAGATTTGCGAGAAACGTTATCGCGAGGTTGTTGTCGGAAAAAGACAAGTCGTGAATGTGACTCATACAGAAAACATCACTAAGTACGAGCGCGGTGTGGATTATAGGAATGTAACTAAGAATAAGACAGTGCTTATTGAGAAGAAAGATGTATCGAGCAGGGAAGTCGTCAAGAGACGAGGACTTGTCACTGATCTTCTGATGAGACTGTTCAAGATAGATTAAGTTAAGCAGAAATCTTTTCAGGAGTATTTGTCTGCTGTTGGATCTTGCTGTCTTTTTCCTTCAATTTCTTTTTCAGTTTTACAGCGTATCTGTGCGCTAAGTACAATGGCTCTGGAAGCTTGTGTTCTTTCAGGCATTTTGTGACTATCTTTGCGCTTGTTGTCAACGAGATGAGATGTCCTGGACTGACATAGATCGGGTTTGCATGATCTTTTGTCTTCAGTGCTACTGCCCTTAATTGTGAGTCTATGAATACCTGGCCTTCTTTTTCTTTTCCCAACAGTTTGTTTTTTGCCACGCCGATTGTCGGGATGTTCAATGAGATTCCAAGATGTGATGCTGCGCCGCACTTTCTTGGATGCAGTATGCCGTTGAAATTACAGATTATCATGTCTGGCTTGTTTTCCAGCTTTTCAAAAGCTTCTACGATGATAGGAACTTCCCTATATGCCAGGAAGCCTGCAATGTATGGGAATTTGACGTTTTCCCTGATTGTGTATTTTTTCTCTACAATCTCCATGCTTGGAAACTTGCACACGACAATCGCAGAAATTATAGTAGAATTATCTAGATAGCTCTGGTCAACGCCCCCTATTAATTTAGGCTTTGTGACCTTGTCCTTAAGCACGATGGATTCAGCCAACTGCATCTGCTCTTTTTTAAGCCTGTCAAGCTCCATTCTGGCTGATTTTATCAAAGGGTATTTAAATTATTTATGCCTCCTCATTCTCATGAAGATTGAATATGTGGCTTTCGACAGTATGGGGGTGAAGAGCAGCTGTGTCTTTGTAAAGACCAGGGATGCCTCTATAACAATCGATCCTGGAATCGCGGTTGAAGAGGACAGCTTTCCTCTGGATGGTGTTCAGAGGACATGGTTGGTGAGCAAGCATTATTCTAAGATTGTTGATACGTGCAAGAAGAGTGATATAATAATTGTGACGCACTATCACTACGATCATTACCAACCGGACCCTGCCTTATTCAAAGGAAAAACTGTTTTGTTAAAGGACTGGAAAAAAGACATCAATCAAAGCCAGCGAAATCGTGCGGCTGAACTGCTGTCAATCATTGAGAAGGGAAGAGGGAAGGCAAAGTTGATACGTGCGATTGACGGCAGGGAGTTACGGATCGGTCGTACGAAAATTAAATTCAGCAAGCCAATGTGGCACGGTCCAGAGAAATCAAAAGTGGGTTATGTGCTGATGGTCAGTATTGAGGACACAATTAAACATAAGAAGCTACTTTTTACATCTGATCTTGATGGGCCTTATATCGAGAAGTATGCAAACGCAATCATAAAAGAAAAGCCGGATGTTTTAGTGATGGACGGTTTTCCGACCTATTTACTCGGCTTTATTGCATCCTATGAAAATCTGAAAAAAGTTTTGAAGAACACAATAAAGATATTGGAGAAGACAAAGTGTGAACAATACATAATCGATCACCACCTATTAAGAGACTATCGCTACAGGGAAATATATTACGAAGTGTTCAAAAGAGCAAAAGAATTGAAGAAAAATATCAAGACAGCAGCAGAAGCGAACGGCGATAAACCGCAGTGTCTTTTGGGTTATATGAAGAACGGTCCTACCAGATGGAAGAACTGGGAAAAACTGACTTTCTCTAAATTAAATCAGATGGTAAGGAGCGCGAAAGCAAAAGGAAGAAAGATCCGGGAAAAGAAAACAGTGAAAAAGAAATCAGTCAAGAGAAAAACAATAAAGAAAAAATCTAAAACCAGAAAGACAGCTAAGAAGAAGGCAGTGAGAACAAAGAAGAGAAAGCCTAAAAAAGACCGGAAGAGTTCTAAACGTAAAAAATAGAAACGTTTATAAAGGAGAAACCTCTCCCAGTAGTGCATAGGGGGTATAGATATATATGAAAAAACTGGTGATATATGTATTAGCTTTATTCTTATTAGTATCAATAGTATACGCAGTGGTGAGCCACTCGCCTACCCAAATAACACCCGGCACATTCCAATCAGGCGATTATACATTTGACGGAGACCTGAACCTCACTTCTGGCCATGATTTCTGTATAGAAGGGAGCAATTGTCTGAGCAGCGCTGCAGGAGCTGTAGGCGGAACAGGTGCAGCTAATAGGGCTGCGTTCTGGACAGCTGCAAGCACTCTAAGTTCTAACACTAATTTCACATGGGATAATACAAATCAAAGATTGGGTCTAGGGACCGCTAGTCCGACCTGGCGACTTCATGTTGCTGGTTCTGGAGTGGGAACAGATCTTGCAAGAATTCTTGTCAGTTCATCAGACGATCAAGCGGGAATTGAATTTGATTCTGATGATACTGGTTCTGCAATAATTTATTCTCCTGATGGAACTGATAATTTAGTATTATATGTTGCAGGTCAAACAGATGCAGTAACTGTTCAAAACAGTACAGGCTTTGTTGGTATTGGGACTACGAATCCGTCTGCAAGACTGGATGTAGAAGTTTCAAGTGGAGGTGCTGCCACAATTGGAGGCCCGGGCAACATTGCAACAGGAGACTATTCAACTGCGATCGGTTATTATTCGAATGCAACTTGGAATCATGCAACAGCAATTGGTAATAATGCACATTCTGCAGGTTATACTTCAACAGCAATAGGGAGATATGTAAGAGCATTAGGCGACTCGTCGATAGCTCTTGGAGATCTTACAACAGCATCTGGAATTTATTCATTGGCAATGGGTCGTGGAATAACTGCTGACGGAGAATCTACCATCGCAATTGCTCTAAACAATCAACCATCGACTAATGTTACACAAGATAATACTATGGCAATAATGGGCGGCAATGTGGGTATAGGAACTATTGCGCCATCACAAAGACTTCAGGTTACTGGAAATATCAATGTGTCTGGCGACATCTATTACGGCGGCGATCTCAATGCGTATGGTGCAGACTTTGCAGAAAAAATGACTATGGCTGAAGAATTAGTAGCTGGAGATGTTGTCTGCTTGAATGAAGACTTGATGATTGAGAAATGTAATATGCACGGCCAGAAGGCTGTAGCTGGTGTAGTGTCTGAGAATCCTTCGCTTGTTGGAAATTCAGGGGCAGAGAATGCAGTTCCTGTCGGCATTGTCGGTATTGTTCCAACAAAAGTCAGAGGACCGGTTGACAGGTTCGATCTGTTGACGACGAGCTCTTTGTCTGGATTTGCAGAAAAAGCAACTATTGAAGATTTCGGTGCAATCCTTGGAAAGGCAATGGAACCGTGCCAGAGATCTGTATGTGAAATAAAAGTTCTGATCGGTTTGAGGTAGTATTATGGTTGCAAGAGATAAGACTAGATTCCTGATTAATGTATTTGTTATTGCTATACTAGTCATTATCTTGTCTATCAGTGCATCTGCTGCTTCAAGTTATTGGATCGGAGACAGTTCAAGCGATGATTATGTTGTACATTCCAATACTCTATTTATCTTGAAAGGAGCTACAAACAGGATAGGTATTGGACTGTCAAGCCCTGGTTATGCATTGCATGTCCAAAGTTCAGGTGCTCCTGCTGTGCGTATAACATCCACAAACGGGGTTGCATTGGAGGCAAGAGGCACTTCTAATGCAATTTTTGGTTACACTACTGCCTTGGGAAGTGCTGGTGTTTACGGATATGCGACATCAGGTTCTGGTGTAAATTATGGTGTATATGGCCAAGCAACCACAGGATATTCTGGATATTTCACAGGAGGCCCTGGAGTTTGGGCCAATAATCGAGAAGTATATCATAAAGGAAATTGCGATTATAATTATGCAGCTGGAAGTACATCAGTCAATTGCGATGCTGGCGGGGATAAAGTTGTGGGTGGCGGATGCGACTGTTCATGCGGTGATGGTCAGACAATATACTCTTATCCGTCCAGCGATACGCAATGGGTCTGCAATTGCAGGAATTGTAATGCAGGAGATCACAATTCTTGGATCATATGTTGTGCAATATAATTAAAAATGAAACAAACATTAATAACAAAAAAGAGAACCTTGTTGTTTTGCTTAATGATCACTATATTTTTGATTGCTGCAACATCTGTTTTTGCAGCGACTAGATATTGGTATACAGGAGGAAACAATCTTGCATTCGATAATAACAATGTTTTTTTCTTTGATACCACAAACTCGAGGATTGGCATAGGAACCTCTACGCCAAGCTATCAATTAGATATTACAGGATCAGGGACAGTAGCATATATAGAATCTTTATCTGGTATCGGAGTCCGGGCGATCGGGTCGAACGGCAATGGTGTTTATGCGACAGCCAGTTCATCCACAGGCAGGGCAGTATACGGATATAATACTGGTTCAGGAGGAGCTGCTATCTATGGTGTGGGAGAAAACCCTTCCTGTTATTCAGGCTATTTCAATACTGACATATATTCTGACGGCTATAAAGTTTATAGTGACGCGAATTGTCGGAGACAATCAAATGCTTCATCTGATACTGCAAATTGTCGGCCGGGTGAAGAAGCTACTGGCGGAGGGTGCAACTGCGATTGCGGATCATTAAGAGTTCGTCTTAGCCAACCGTCAGGAAGTGTAACTACCCCTACGGGTTGGGTTTGTGATTGTGCAGATTGCACTGGAACAACTTATGTGATATGTTGCGGAGGTTAAAATTAGAAAATGATGAGAAATAATTTAAGGATCATTATTTTGTTAGCAGTCATCTTTCTAATTTCAATATCATTCGTCTCTGCAGCGACAAAATATTGGCTGGGCGATGGTGTTAATTTGGCGATAAAATCAGACGCTGCTTTTATAATAGACACTGTCAATAATAGGGTAGGAATAGGAGATCCAACACCAGACTATACTTTTGATGTTAATGGCACGGGCAATCTTGTAAACTTTCAATCCACTTCAGGAGATTCTCTTCATCTATATGGTGTTACGCGAGGACTATATGCTGTAAATTCTGCATCCAGCGGAATAGCAGTATATGGAGAAGTAAATTTGGTGTCCAGTGGAAGTTATGGTGTTTACGGAAGGACAAATTCTGCATCTGGCTATTCAGGCTATTTCACAGGAGGAAGCGGACTTTATGTAGATACTTATGAAGCTTATCACGCAGGCAACTGCAGATATTATACCGGAACAGGAACAGGCGAAACTCTTTCTGTGAGCTGCGGTGTTGGTACTGAAGAAGTTGTTGGAGGAGGCTGCAATTGCGAGTGCGGCAGCAGTAAAGTAGGTTATTCCCGACCAAATACAGGCCTGACCCAATGGCAGTGCTATTGCCCTAATTGCGGATCAGGCGAAGCTACTGCATATGTTATCTGCTGTGGACAATAAATCAAAAAATTTAAATAAAAAAATATTTTTCAAGATATAAAATGAAATACCATAGATTGATAATAACTATCCTTGTGATTCTGCTGATAATCGCAGGAATATATATAGCTGTCCTGAAGGTGCAGTCTTACTGCGAAGACAAGTCAGATGCTTCGTATAAAGAAGGCGCGCAATTCGGCTATGAGATGAGCATCAAGCAATTGCTGAGCGAGATGGAAGACTGCAAGCCAGTCGAAGTCCATGCAGACAACCTGACAGTCAATGTGATTGCAGTCGAATGCCTGCAACAGCCAGAGATGCCAGAACTGCCTACTCCTGAAGAGCTCGAAGAGCAGAGGAAAGAAGAACAGGCAGAATAAACATTTTTCTACTTTTTCTATAATTTTTCTTGAATTTTACTGATTTTTCAATAGTGCGTTTTAAGAACAGAGTTCTTACCATTGATGGGTGATGTTAGGAGGAGAAAATGGCAGAAGTTAAATTCGAAGAATGTTTGAAAACAAACGAACTGATAGGTTCTGCAGGCGCCAGGCTGTTGAGCTGGTATGAGCATAATTATCCGCAGTATGAATTTACAGGCGTGCATGACAAGAGCTATAGAGGGACTGACAGTACGCGCTATGTTATTGCTATGAAAGAAAAATCATGGTTAGGAAGGACAAGATTGAATGAGGTTGCGCGGATCAAAGAAGCGTGGAATAATGAAGATAATTTCATAAATGTGGAAGTTAGCGATCCTAATTTTAAGGATCATTCTAGAACTCTTCATGACATCATGATGGAAGTAGACGACAGAATGATGTTTCCTCTTGAAGAATTTATGAAAGAAGGAGGATTCAATGCGAGCACGTCTTTTTATCTGCAGCAGTTCGGAAAGTTCAAACCAGAACACAGACATCCTCTTTTTGAAAAGAGAGAAACTGATGAAAGGCATTACCCGAGAGTCTATACTTTCCAATATGAAGGCTGCCGTTATGTTGCATACTCGCCCGGCTCTTGCGGCTCTGACATTGTCTTGGGCAGGATGGAAAAGAAAATCTCAATAGGCGGTTTCATCAAGGATGCTATTCTGCATTTGCTAGGAAGAAAACCAGAGTTTTCAAACTATCTCGTAGAACTTGGATATCTTAAAGGCCCGGGAAGGAAAGGAATAGACTGGGCATACATAGATAGAACTCTAGTCGACAGAGAAAGAATCCAGGCATATCTTAACGAGCAGAAAAAGAAAGAAGCTGAAGCATAATCATTTCTTCAAAACGCCTTGTGGAACAGGAGGGTATTTATGACCGTCTAGATAATATATGATGTCATAATTATTCATGTCTCTTGAGAATAATGAGAGGAATTGGTTCAATAATTCGTGCAGTTCTTTTACGTCTCTTGCAAAGAAGGTGAACTCTGCATTCCAATCCCCGAACAGCATGTAACTTCGTCCCAGATTTTTATGTTGGGTTGTGAACTCTTTTAATTTCTTTTCTATCTTTTCAGGATGCTTGAAATTTATCAAAAGATTTCCCCACAGTTCAATGTCTTCTGCCTGATGTATGTCAATATTGCACGTGTAGCCTGTTATGATTCCGCTCTTTTCCAGGATCTTGATCCTGTTCCTCAAGCCTTCGATGGAAAGTTTTGTTTTCTGGCTTAAATTCAGCAGAGTTTCCCGACAATCTTTTGCCAGCCCTTGAAGGATAATGAAGTCTTTTTCATCTAATATGGTGGTTCTTTCTTTTTTCTCTATCGTTCCCTTTTTCCCCTTGAAAAGAACTTCATTGTCTAATTTGATTGATTCAATCATATCAAATGTTTTCAGTTCCCTTATGTTAGTGCTGAATTCTTTTTTTAAATCTGACAAAATCTTGTAGAAATGCCTCCTGTCTTTTGCCAAAAATCTCACTCTTATCTGGTACTTGCCGATGCATTCGCCAAGCCATGCAGAATATGGGTGATTTTTCAGGAATTCTATGATATTTTCCTTTTGTTCCTTGTCAAACTCATAAAAACCAATGTAACACAAGAATTTCTGATAGCCTAATTTTGTGTAATCAATCCTCGGCTCAAAGCTCCTGATGATGCCTTTCTTTATGAGCTGCTCTATTCTATATGGAACTATTGACCTGTTGATCCTCAATTCTTTTGCCATCTTTGAATATGCCTCCCTGCTGTTCTGCCTCAGGATGCCTAAGATCCGCTTGTCTATATGGTCTAATTGCTTCATGCTATACATTATTCCGGCGTGTCTTATAAAGCTTACGGAAATATAAAGGAAAATTAAAGAAATATTATTTATTTTTCAGGAGGAAGATTGAAATCCAAAGCTTTATATACATGTATGCATATATGTATGTATATGACTAAGGTAATATCATTATCTGACGATGCTTATGAAGCATTGAAGAATGCAAAAGAAGCAGGAGAATCTTTCTCAGAAGTGGTCAGAAGAATTGTCAAGAAAGAAAAGAACATATTTGATTTCTTTGGCAGATGGCCAGGTCCGAAAGAAGAATTGGATAAGATGGGTTCTGATATTAAAAAAGACAGGGAATCTTTCAAATTAAGAGAGGTTCGTTTCTGATGTTTTGCTTAGATACTAATATCATCATAGATATTTTTAGAGGAGATAAGAAGTTAAAAGAAAAATTCCTTAAATTCAAAGGAAAGAATGTGAAGTTCTATGTGACATCAATATCTTTGTGCGAATTATTCAAGGGAGCGTATAAATCAAAAAACAGAGAGCAAGCAATTGAATTGATCACTGATTTCTATAATAGCGTGAAGATAATTGATTTTGATTTGGCCAGTGCGAATCTCTTTGGTTTTTTCAATAATGTTCTTGAGAAAAAAGGGACAAAAATTCCTGATCTGGATATAATGATAGCTTCTCTGGCAATGGCCAACAACAGCATTTTAGTTACCCGCGACATACAGCATTTCAAAAAGATACCTGATTTTCAGTATGAGAAATGGTGAAGAGTTCTACAAAAACATTTATAAAGCCTGTTTAGTACCTTGATGATATGCCATTCCTATCAGATAAAGAGCAGAAAAAGCAGTTCAAGCCAATAGCTGGCAAGGATCCTGATAAATACTATGCTACTGAAGTTCTTCGCGAGAATGGTTTCATGCGCAAGCAATGCAAGTGCGGAACTTATTTCTGGACAGTCAATGAGAAACAGGAAGTTTGCGGTGATCCTGTGTGTTCTGGGGGTTTCAGGTTCTATACTGACAATCCGGCTAAGAAAAAATTGGATTATGTTTCTGTGTGGCTGGAATTCTCTAAGATGTTCAAGAATCTAGGTTATACTCCTATCAAAAGATATCCTGTAGTTTCCAGATGGAATCCTACAATGGAATACACAAACGCTTCGATCGCAGCATTCCAGCCGTTTGTGATAAGCGGTGAAGTGAAACCGCCTGCGAATCCTTTAGTCATACCGCAGTTTTGTCTTAGGTTTGATGACACAGACAATGTCGGCATAACAGGAATGCACAATACTGGTTTTGTGATGATAGGACAGCACGCATTTGTCCCGCCTTCTGAATGGGACCAGAACAGTTATTTTAGGCACATACTTGGTTGGCTGAACAATGGTCTAGGTCTGCCGAACAAGGAGATTACATTTCATGAAGATGCTTGGGCAGGCGGCGGCAACTTTGGCTGCTGCATGGAATACTTCAGTAGAGGTGTTGAATTAGGGAATCAGGTCTACATGCTGTATGAACAGACAGCGTCGATGCCTCGGGAATTGTCTATCAAGGCGCTGGACATGGGAATGGGCATGGAACGGAATGCATGGTTTTCGCAAGCTACTCCTACAATGTATGATGCTACTTTTCCGACAGTTATCAAGAAATTATTGAGTGCTACTGGTTTCAAGTATGACGCAGATATGGTAAAAAGATACATGCCTTACGGCGGCTACTTGAACATAGATGAAGTTGATGACATCAATAAAGCATGGCAGACTGTTGCGCAGAAAGCAGGCACTAATGTGAAAGAACTGAAGAAGAATCTGATTCCTTTGAGCGGTCTTTACAGTATTGCAGAACATTCGCGCGCTTTGCTTGTTGCTTTGAATGACGGTGCGTTACCGTCTAATGTCGGTGGTGGCTATAATCTGCGATTATTGGTGCGTCGTGCTCTATCATTTATCGAACAGAATGAATGGAATGTTTATCTGCCAGATGTGTGCGCGTGGCATGCAGAATATCTCAAACCTATATTTCCTGAATTGAAAGAGAATCTGGAGCAGGTCAGGAAGATATTGGATGTTGAGGCTGATAAGTTCAAGAGCACCAGGCAGAAGAGCCGTCTTGTGATAAAGAATCTTATTGAGAGGAAAGAACAGATCGGCCGAGAGAAATTATTAGAGTTGTACGACAGCCAAGGCATATCGCCTGAACTGATCAAAGAGGAAGCAGAGAAAGCAGGACAAAATGTTGAAGTGCCTGATGACTTTTACAAGCAGGTAGCAGAACGGCACGAGAAAAAAGAACAATTGGCAGCAACAAAAAGAGAAGAGTATATTGATTTCGGTGAAGTTCCTGATACTGACGTGCTTTACTATGACGATTACAGAGTTAATGAGTTTTTAGCGAAGGTTGTTTCGCAAGTAGGCAAGAATGTTGTATTGGACAAAACATATTTCTATCCCACGAGCGGGGGACAGATGCACGACACAGGATTCATTGCAGGTGAAAGGGTTTCAGACGTATTCCAGCAGGGCAAGGTTGTTGTGCATGTCTTAGATAGCGATCACAAGTTCCCTAAAGGAGAAGAGGTCGAGTGCAAGATAGACCTTGATCGAAGGAAACAGCTTGCACAGCATCACACTGCAACCCATATCGTGAATGTTGCTGCTCGTCGTGTCTTGGGCAACCACATCAATCAGGCAGGCGCGAAAAAGACAAAAGAGAAAGCACATTTGGACGTGACGCATTATCAAAGTATTTCGCCTGAGGAATTGGATAAGATAGAGAAGGAAGCTAATAGGATTGTGAACAATAAATTGAAAGTGAATATGTCCTTCATGCCTCGGGATGAGGCAGAGAAGAAGTACGGCATGTCTATCTATCAAGGAGGCGCTGTTCCTGGGGATCGCTTGCGGATAGTTGAGATCCCTGCGATTGATGTGGAATGCTGCGCAGGCACACATCTGCACAATACTTCTGAAGTCGGAGAGATAAAGATATTAAAGACAACAAAAGTGCAGGACGGTGTTGTGCGCATCACATTCACTGCAGGGAAAGCTGCTGAGAAAGTAGATGAACAGGAAGGCAATATAGTAGAACAATTGAGCAAGATATTGGGAGTGCCTGCTGAACAGCTGCCTGCCAGGTGCGAGGAACTGTTCAGCAAATGGAAGAAGGCAAAGAAGCTTGCTTCAAAGAAGAAAGTGCCAGAAGGTTTCAACATAAAAGAGTTAGATTTAATAAGCAGTGAAACATATGAAGGAGATGTGCTGGCCAAAGTGGCTGAGATATTCAAGACACAGCCGGAACATGTAGTGAAGATCGCTCAGAGATTTTTATCACAACTAGAGGTGTGGAAAAATGAAATCAAAATTTTTTAAGAAGATATTTGAAAGCGTCGGCATAGAATGCGGATGCCGTGTAGAGAAAAAGAAAGTTGTCAAAGGCAAGGGAAAAGGAAAAAAGAAGTGCGGAAGAAGAAAAAAGTTTGCTAAAAAAGATATGAAAAAAGAGGAATAAGAGGTGATTTCAAATGTGCGCAACGTGCGGATGCAGGGCTAAGAAAAAGAAGACTACAAAGAAAAAGACAGCGAAGAAGACAGTGAAGAAAAAAGCCACTAAGAAAAAAACAAAGAAAAAAAAGAAGTAATTAATACATAGATTTTTATAGTTTTATTTTTCTTTATTCTATATGGCAGTCAAATTCAAGCAGAAGTGTGACAAGTGCAAAAAGAATTATGTAGTGATCACTAGAAGACAAAGGTTTGTGCAATGCTATGACTGCCAGAAAGAAGAATTGAAAGGGGAGATCAAGGATCCTAAGATGAAGAAGATGTTTGACATCCCTGAAGACTATTACAGAAAAAGCCTATTTCTTCGCAACATCAAGATAAGTTATCTGAAATTTGGCAGTCTGAGCGAGAAGCAGATAGAAGCGTTCAAGAAGACTGTACAGAAGATCAAGGAAGGAAAATACTGATAGATTTAAAAATCAGAAGAGTTTCTATATATGTATTATGCCAAAAAACATATTATTAGTGTATCCAAAGATTCCAAATAATACTTATTGGAGCTTTCATAATTCTTTGAAGTTTATAGGCAAGAAATCATCAATGCCTCCATTAGGTCTGTTGACAGTTGCAGGAATGCTTGACGATTATAATCTTAAACTGGTGGATGAGAATGTCCAGAGGTTGAAGGACAAGCATCTTCAGTGGGCAGACATGGTTTTCACTTCTTCGATAGTAGTGCAGTCTGATTCATTGGACACTGTTGTGGCAAGAGCAAAAAAGATGGGCAAGCCAGTGGTCGCAGGAGGGCCGTACCCTACCCAGTTCTATGACAAGATAAAAGGAGTGGATCATTTCATACTTGGAGAGGCAGAGTCAGGCGTGCTTGAACAGTTTCTGGATGATTTTGAGCACGGAAGAGCAAAGAGAGCATATGCAAGATTCTCTGTCAGGACAAATAC
>Ga0180437_10006137_pt1 | contig 16156 bp, 15 predicted proteins | sample SS_ome_4_FD_132410 | JGI IMG/M metagenome (GOLD analysis project Ga0180437, IMG submission 132410) | Hypersaline lake sediment archaeal communities from the Salton Sea, California, USA - SS_3_D_1 metaG | ecosystem: Environmental > Aquatic > Non-marine Saline and Alkaline > Hypersaline >...
CCGGAAACGTTTCTCGATTTTCTTTAAAATATCCTCTCGAAGAACGAGACCGGAACGAAAAAAACTGCAGACCGCTTTTTTCGTAACATCATCGTGTGTCGGACCTAATCCACCCGTCAGTACGATCAATATGGCCCGCTCGTAGGCCTCCTCCAGCGCACGGGCGATGTCGGTCTCATCATCACCGACAGTCGTTACCCAGCGTACATCGTATCCACACCGCGCCAACATCTCTCCGATGAAAGCGGCATTGGTGTTTACTGACATCCCGGTAAGCAGCTCGTCTCCTACCGAAATGATTTCAGCACGTATAACCTGCATTATCGAACAATGATTATATACAATAAGCGCAGCATTAGGTTTGTATAACACCCGGCTAAGACATCGTCCATCATTACACCCCACCCCCTGGGGAGCTTCTGAGACCATCCCACCGGCCACGGCTTGAATATGTCAAATCCTCGAAAGATAAAAAACGCGCCTGCCCACCAGAGCCAAGACATACCGATGGGAAGGTAAAGGAGGGAAATCCACATACCGACGACTTCATCGACATTGATGATGGATGCATCATGACCGTCCGTCTTCTCGACTTCCGTGGCCGCCCATACACCCACTATAAAAACGATTCCGATCAATAACAGGAGTGTATGTCCCCTCATTCCGGGAAGGAATCCAAAAAAGAGCAAGGCCAACACACTTCCCACCGTCCCTGGGGCAAAAGGAGAATATCCCGAATAAAGACTGGTGGCTATAAAACGAGATAGGTACTTCACGGGGCAGAGGCCAATCGTTAGATATCCGAAGGGGCGAAAATTCGGTAGATGTCATCGGCCATCTTCCGAAGATGAGACCGATTTTCAATAAAATACACTACACCCGAAAGAACGGTGATAATCGTAATCACGTACATCAGGATGAGAATGATATCCAGGTCCTCGATGGTTTGGAATAGGCCCTCCATCTTTCTGTCCTGGATTCCCCCGGTGAACATATGAAACAGGAAAATAAAGTAGAGTATACCAAACTGCCCGAACGTTTTTGCTTTAGCCAGCATGCTCGTCGAGATCGGCTCACCCTTGATTATCGCGTACGACCGAAAACCCGTGATCAGGAAATCTCTCACGACGATGATCAAAACCATCCACGCTTCGACATATCCCATGATGCTGAAACTGATAAACCCGGAAGAGACGAGTATCTTATCGGCCAGAGGATCGAGGAATTTCCCCCACATCGAGACATCCCCGAACTTTCGGGCTGTATATCCGTCGTACCAATCCGTCAGCGTGGCTATAGAAAAAACGAAAAAAGCACATATTCTAGACAATGCACTATCGATGAAGAGTAAAAAGACAAACACGGGTGATAGAAGAATTCGCAGTAACGTCAATTGAGTCGGGAGATTCATAATCCTACAAATCCTACTGTTTAGAGGTAACCAACGTCTCTTTTTCCATATTTAGGATACATCGACTCTCCCTTCGATGGCCTTGGCAACGGTAACAGCATCGTTAAATTCCAAGGCTCCACCAAAAGGTATACCCCTGGCAATACGACTGACTCTAACTCCCTTGGACTTAAGCAGGTCATTCAGCTGAGCCGCGGTCATCTCTCCTTCGACTGTTGGATTCGTAGCCAAAATGACCTCATCGATTCCCCCGGATTCCACGCGAGCCAGCAATTCTTTGATGTGAAGGTCCTCTATGCCCACACCATCCAGGGGCGAAAGCACCCCCCCCAACACGTGATACAGGCCACGATATCCCCCCGTCCTTTCGATGGCCAGAAGATCCTTGGGTTCCTCCACAACACAGAGCGTTCCATGGTCACGTTGTGTATCGCGGCAAAGGATGCACGGATCCTCTTCCGTTAGGTTGAAGCAGATCGAGCACGTGCCCACTTTTTGTTTGAGATCCAGGATGGCCTTGGCCAGTGTTTCGCCTTCTTCCTTCGCTTCCTGCAGAAGGTAAAGAGCAATGCGCTGGGCAGATTTCTCTCCGATACCCGGCAGCCGTGAGAAGGCCTGAATCAACTGTTCCAACGTGTGTGATGAGTACTTCACAGCGCCTCTCGTTACAAGCCCAAACCCGGTATCTTCAATCCGCCGGGAAGATTCCCCAGTACGCCGCCTGCTATTTTCTGCATCTCTTCCTGGGCCAACTCCCTGGACCGGTCTAGTGCCTGATTCGTTGCAGCCATGATGAGATCTTCCAGCATCTCGACATCGTCGGGAACGACTACTTCTGGATCGATCTTCACGGAAAGTATCTTCTGCTTGCCGTTGGCTTCAACCGTGACCATACCACCACCGGCGGTTCCCTCGACGGTCATATCCTCCAATGCATCCTGAAGCTTTGCCATCTCTTTCTGAACTTTTTGCAGCAGGTTAAACTGTTCAGCCATGTTGAATTTTGCCATGTGTACAATCTCCTCCGACTAATCGATGAGTTCGGCATCGAAGTCATCGATGATTTTTCGGATAACGGGTGCTTTCTCTTCAAGTTTTTTCAAACACGCTGCCTTTTCTTGGGTAGAAGAAACCGTTTTTTGCTGCGGTATATCCATCTTGACACATCGAAACTGCATATCACAGCCCAGAACCTCTCTTAAAACTTCCAGGACGATTTCCCGTGACCTCATGATGGCGTCGATATGAAACCCGTTGGAAAGACCGAAGCCAATTTCCAGAGTATTTCCATCGATCTTGCAGAGCATGCCTTCCTGCAGAAAAGACCCGATCGTTATTTTCTTGTGTTTTAAACGTTTAATCACGTCCTCCCACATCGCCTCCACATCCTCCAGAGTGATTACATTTTTTTTTTGCTCCGGCGGTGGTGAATTCGTTAATTCGTTGCTGGCATCTTTCTTTCGGACGTCCTCCACATTTTTCAGACTGACATCCGGCACGACCTTTTCAGAAGTTCCTAGAACCCTCGCTTTCTGTGTGACACCCGACTTCAGGCTATCCAATCGTGTAAGCAAATCTTCTATCTTCACTGTCCGGTCGAGCTTGATCATCTTTACCATGGCCAATTCCAAGGGCAATCGAGAATGCAAGCTTCGCTTCAAGGCGATTTTTGTGTCCAGTACGACTCGGATAAGACGGAGAATATCCTCCTCTTCGAACGCCTTCGCCAAATCAAGGTATTGTTTCTTATGATCCTCCGTGGCCTCCACCAATTCACTGGAGCCCAGCGACCGAACCACCAGCAGATTTCGGAGATGCTCTGCCAGCCCTGCCAGAAACTCCTCCACGTCATATCCTCCGGAAATCACCTCGTCTATCAGGGCAAGTGCTTCGGAAACCTGCTTGGAAGCCAGGACCTCGGTCACCCTGAAGAATATCTGCTGTTCGATGAGCCCCAATCCCTGTATCACATCATCGGCCGTGATGCTCCCTTCTCTGTACGAGACAATCTGATCAAGGATGGATTGGCTGTCCCGCAGGCTTCCATCGGCCTTTCGTGCGATGAGGAAGAGCGCTTCGTCGTTGATGTCAATCTTTTCCTCACGGCAGATCTCGGTCAGACGGCTGATGATATCTTGCGTGCTGATGCGCCGGAAATCAAATCGCTGGCAACGGGAAACGATGGTAGCCGGCACTTTGTGGGGTTCCGTCGTTGCAAAAATGAAGAGTACATGGGCAGGGGGTTCTTCCAGCGTTTTCAGAAGAGCGTTGAAGGCAGGAGGTGTCAGCATATGAACTTCATCGATGATATAGATTTTGTATTTCCCCCGTGCCGGTGTATATTGGATATTCTCCCGTAGGTTTCGGACTTCGTCGATTCCCCGGTTGGAAGCACCGTCGATCTCAAAAACATCTACATTCCGGCTTTCAGCAATCTCTCGGCAGCTCGAACATGCATTACACGGCCTGGCTTCGGAGTCGCCGTCGCAATTCAGTGCTTTAGCAAGAATTCGGGCAGCACTCGTCTTCCCGACACCTCTGGGACCTGTAAAAAGATACGCGTGGGCTAACCGATTATGTTGGATGGCATTTTTAAGAGTGACCGTCACGTGCTCTTGGGCAACAACATCTTCCCAGGATTGCGGACGCCATTTTCTTGCGATGACCTGGTAGTTCATGAAACCTCTTAAGGGCTGTAGAAAAAGGCTGTGCACCCACCTTCGATCCTCCTGCCTACCGATCCGTTCTGGGTAGCCAACTCCAGCCAAGCAAACCTGCGGCACATGGAAAAACTGCTTACCGCTGCTACCTCCCGGTCCTGACGGGGTTCGGCAGTCGCCCATTGCGCAGGACTCGGACTATCATCATCGCTTGCCAAGAACGAACCGAAGGAGGACATGACCTCAGAGTAGGAATTCAACCCTGCTATAGCGGATTGCAGGTTACAGGGCACCGCTAATTCCCCGTCTAGCACAGCCTCTTTAGTGGAGCAGAGCGGGCTCGAACCGCCGACCTGTACGTTGCGAACGTACCGCTCTCCCAACTGAGCTACTGCCCCATTTTAGTATATCGCGTATCAAAGAACAATTTGACTTCGCTGCGGAGAGGGCGGGATTCGAACCCGCGGTAGCATTCACTACACACGCTTTCCAAGCGTGCTCCTTCAGCCACTCGGACACCTCTCCAGAGATAACCACGGATGGTTACAGAATGCACACGGTACTCGATACACTCTCATCATCAATCTGTATTCCAAACGAATCGTCTCGACCGGTGCCCTTCCGTTGTTTCTACCCGTCCTTGCGGAGAGGGTGGGATTCGAACCCACGGTCCCGATTGTGTCGGGACAACGGTTTTCGAGACCGCCCGATTCAACCACTCTCGCACCTCTCCGAAGTAGTGACTTGTTTAAAAGACCGATCTATGATGTTAATTTGCGCAAATTTTGAAAGAACGATTTGAGCAGCTCTGACGCCTCTTGCTCACAAACACCCGACACTACATCCACGCGATGGTTCAGTCGATGATCCTGCACGATATTCCGCAACGATCCGCAGGCTCCCGATTTGGGATCCAGGGTGCCGAAGACAAGCCGCTTGATTCGGGCCAGCACAATCGCTCCGGCACACATGGCACAGGGCTCCAGCGTAACATAAATAGAACAGTCTTCGAGATGCCATGATTTAAGGGCATTCGCAGCTGCCGAGATGGCGATCATTTCGGCATGAGCCGTGGGATCCTGGAGAGTAATGGTCTGGTTATACCCCCGCCCGATAATCCGGTCTTTCTCGATGACCACGGCTCCCACCGGAACCTCTTTCTGAGAATAGGCTTTTTGTGCTTCTTTCAGGGCCCATCTCATCCACACGTTATGCTCGTTCATCGATGATCCCGGCACCTTTCCCCCTTCGTACGCCCGAAGGGATTCGAACCCCAAACCTCCTGATCCGTAGTCAGGTGCTCTATCCAATTGAGCTACGGGCGCATAATGACATTGAAATTTCTATCAAGAAATTTCGACGTCATTGTCCACGTATACCACCCTCGTATACGAAAGAGTAGCGCGTACGGGAGTCGAACCCGTGCTACCGGCGTGAGAGGCCGGCGTCCTAGACCACTAGACGAACGCGCCATATTTCAGCAGGTCAGGCTGTACGTTTCGAGTCGATGGTATTTTATTTTCGTCAACCATGCAGACACTAAACGTAAGACTGATTTAGCGTACGCCCGGAGGGAGTCGAACCCCCAACCCTCAGATCCGAAGTCTGATGCTCTATCCAATTGAGCTACGGGCGCCAACGGCAGCTGGGGAGCAGGGATTTGAACCCCGATTCTACGGTCCAGAGCCGCATGTCCTGCCATTGGACGACTCCCCAAGTGCTTCATCGAGTTGAAAATATAGGAATAATCCCCAAGAAAGTCAATCACTTTTTAGACCATATATTGCAAAAGAATTTGAAAATCGCTAATTTAATTAAAATATTTTTTAGCTTCAATCGTCTTTATCCATGAGATGGAGGCAGAATTGACAATCGACATAAAAAAAGCCTATGAAAAGGAGCGTCATCGGCTCCTGGCATTCATCCGAAGCAAAATAGCATCCGTGGAGGATGCCGAAGACATTCTCCATGACGTATTCTATCAAACACTTGAAAGCATCAGTGTCACAAAGCCGGTTGAAAACATCGTAAGCTGGTTGTTCATCGCTGCAAGGAACAAGATCATCGATTCGTATCGGAAAAAACGGCTGCCCGCGGTATTCGCACAACAGGAGGCAGAGACCCCCGGTATGTCATTGGAGAACATGCTCTCGGAACTCAGATTCAATCCCGAGCACGAATTTTACCGGAACCTGTTGATCGAAGAACTCACGGACTGCTTGGATGAATTACCCGAAGCACAACGGATGGTCTTCATATGGAACGTCGTCGAGGGACGACCATTCAAGGAAATCTCCCGAATGACGGGAGATTCCATCAACACGCTCCTATCCAGGAAGCGGTATGCCATCCAGTATTTAAGAAGCCGGCTTAAAGACATCAACGATATCTTGAACGAAATGCAATAGGAGGAAAACCATGTTGGCAAGATTACCCCGAATATTAGCGTGGACCGTGGGCGGTATCGCCATCGGTGTCCTGATCGCCTTCCTGTTCGGATGGCTGGTCATGTTACTCTGGAACTGGATCATGACGGCCGCGTTCGGCCTGTCGACCATCACGTTCTGGCAGGCCTGGGGATTGGTGATTCTGGCCCACCTGCTCTTCAAGAGCGGACCGGGACACCATGACCACCATCCCCCCTTCCATAAGCATCCCCAGGAATGGCGGGATCGTTTTAAATGCAAACTCAGGGAACACTTTGAGGAACACAAAGAAAAACATGAACAAACAGAAGAAAACCCGAAGACTCCGTAAACCAAAGCATGCGACGTACCTAGAAGGCATGTCGCATGCTCTTCGATACGCATTACACATCGATCCCTAATGATGAAGCGATAGAGGTATAATCATATGGAAGAAAAACCATTTAAAGCCTACGATTTCGAGCGTCCTTCATTGCATTTTAAACTCGAGGATAAACTGAAGGCGTTTCTGGGTGGACCGTTGTTCTACAATCGGTACTATAAAACGTTTTCACTCAAGGGCAACGAGAACGTTTTAGATTTTGGGTGTGGGGGTGGAACCGGCTCTAAATGCCTGATACGCTTCCTCACTGAAGGCGGCCGCTTGACGTGTATCGACATTTCGAAATACTGGATAAACCAAACCCGAAGAAGACTCAGGAAATATCCGAACACCGAATCGATGGTCGGGGATATTCGAAAGCTGAACATTCCGGATGGTTCTTTCGATGTCATTTCTATCATGTACGTCATCCACGATATCGAACCGGCTCAAAGACTCAGTACCGTTCAGGCCCTTTCCCATATTCTTAAAAACGACGGTGTGCTCTACTTGCGAGAGCCGACGAGAAAAAGCCATGGCATGTCCGTGGAAAAAATCAGAGCTCTTTTTATGGATACAGGATTCAAAGAGGCCGCCAGTCAAATAAAGAAATCAGAATACATGGGAAAATTTCAAAAAGCAATGTAAAGGATAACACCTTCGACCATCGGGTATAATTAAATAATCCCCGGGGATCCATGTATCTCCGGGGATTATATTTTTTCCCATGGAGTGCGGAGGAGTGTTAGTCCATGAAGCGAATCGGCAATCTTCCGCATGGAACAGTCAATCTGTCGTTATTCATAACGCAGGCTGTCCACCGGATTGGCGTAAGATGCTTTCATTGTCTGTGAGCTAACAGTGAGCAGTGTTAAGGCGCCAGTCAGTATCGCAGACACTGCAAACATCCATACCTCTAAATCTGTCCTATAGGCAAATATTTCCAGCCATTTAGTCATAATATACCAGGCAATGGGCCAAGCTGCAATATTTGCAATAATCAAAAGTAAGGTGAATTCCTTGGAAAGAAGCAACATTATATTTGAAACCGAGGCTCCATAGACTTTCCGTATTCCGATTTCTTTTGTGCGCTGCGCCGCAACAAATGCAGCCATGCCGAAGAGACCCATACAAGCCAATAGTATACCAATACCGGAAAATATGGAAAAAAGAACTCTTGTAGATTCTTCGGCTCTGTATAAATTTTCTATACTGCTTTCAAGAAAGTAATAATTAAACGGCCTTTCTGATGTATACAACTTCCATTTTTCTTCCACAAATGCTAATGTGGCTTTCAAATTATTCCCACGGATTCGTATTAACGTCAAACCAAATCCCCTATTATCAAGAATAATAGCTATCGGTTCTATTTTTTTATAAAGAGAATGAAAATGAAAATCTTTTACGACACCCACGATGTTGTAATTTATTCTGTTTACCATTGAAATTTGTTTTCCGATTGGATCTTCCCAGCCAAGCTCCTTCGCTCCGGTTTCATTAATGACAACTGATATTGAATCAGTTGAAAATTCTCGCGAAAAGAACCGCCCTTTCACTATTTCTATCTGCATGAGTTCCTGTAAATCATACCCGGAATACAATCTCCAGAAATATATTCCATCTTGTGCCGTTTTTCCCTCGGGGTAAAATACTTCACTGCTAAATATTTCCCCAAGAATCGAACTGGCTTCCTCGACATGAATAATATCAGGATTTTGAAGTAAATCATTTTTAAAAGCATCTCTATTTTGCATCAGTCCACTCGAAGCATCTTTAATAACCAGCAGATTCTCTTCTTCAAATCCAAGGTCTCTTTCTAATACATACTTTAACTGTTGTGAAACAACAAAAGTACTGATGATTAAAATTATTGAAATGGCAATCTGAATCGTCACAAATACATTCCTTAGAAAATTGTTTTTTACTCCTTTCGTAAGTGATCCCTTCATTATCGCAGCAGGTTTAAACTTGGCAAGAAAGAAGGCCGGATAAATTCCGGCAAGAATACCGATAAAAATCATTGTAAATAGTAATAATGGTATTACCAGCGGATTGCCGAAATAATTTAACTCCAGATGTTTACCGGATAAATTCTCAAAAAAGGGCAGCAAAGTTTCTGTTAGGATGACTGCCGCCACACCGGAAATTAAACTCAACAGCACCGATTCGCCAAGGAACTGTCTGACGAGTAAAAATTTACGCGAACCAACCACTTTTCTTATGGCAATCTCTTTCATCCTGCGAGCGGACCTGGCAGTTTCCAGGTTCATATAGTTTATGCAAGCAACCAATAATATGAAAAATGCCGCCGACGCAAATATATAAACATATCTAACATCGCCGTTTTTTTCTAATTCAAAATCCAGATTAGAGTGAAGATGTATATCACTTATTGGTTGAAGAAAAAGTTCAATGTAATCGCCGGAAGCTGTAAATTCTTCAAACGATGTCTTCCACCTCTCTTCCATTTCCGGACCATAGTACTTTTTAACCATACCAGGGAACTTCGATTCTAATTGGGCGGAAGACACATTCTCTTTTAAAAGTATATAGGTATGGCATAAGGCAAAAAGCCATGAAGTAGGTCTTCGGAAGGTGGGAATCGGCATAATAATATCAAAATGAAAATGTGAATTTTGAGGTAAATCTTCTGCTACAGCTGACACGAGTACATCTCCCACGCGTTCAACATTTAATGTTTTTCCAACAGCATTGTCATAGCCGAAGTATTTAATTGCAGACGATTTGGATAAGACACATGTACCCGGCAGTGTTAAGGCCGTTTTCGGATCTCCGTGAATTACGGGAGTCGTAAACACATCAAAAAATGTGGAATCCGTCATAAATATGTATTTTGCTAAAAACTTCCTATTATTGTACTCTACGGTAAGTTCTTGCCATATTTTAAATAATCTTGTATACTTTTCTATTTCAGGAAAATCATTATTGAGTGCTTCAGCTATATTCAACGGAGTGGCAGGATGCTTGGTGCTTTTACCGCCAATGCATTCATCTGTAGCAATTCTATAAATTCGGTCCACATTTTTATGAAAACGGTCATAACTCAATTCATTCTGGACCCATAAGATCATGAGAATACAGGCTGCCATTCCGATAGCAAGTCCAGAAATGTGGATAAACGAATACCCCTTATGCTTCTTGATGTTTCTGAATGCGATTTTAAAATAGTTATTAAACATCACGATCCTCCATATCATCCGATTCAGTAAGTATTTAAGTAAACATACAATGACCTGAACCCAATACCAAACCAGCGCAAACAGACTTCCCTTCTCCGTTGCTACAAAATGGAACGCCTCCTCCAAATCCCCGGTGATCAGGTAAGCTTCCTGATATTCGCTCATTCGCTCCAGGAACCATTTCGGGATTCGAGGAGGTCGATGTTGGTTTTGTTTTTTCATCGGATTATTTGTCAAAATGCATTCTGAGGAATTTTGGCCCATAAGTTTTCCTGAAGTTCTCGCGCCTTCCGAAGTGCCAGCATGCCGTCTTTGGTTAACGAATAATACACCTTCTGATAACCGCCACGCTCGGAATTCGCTCCACCGCCCTTACGTGTACTCACGTGCCCCTTCTTCACCAGCTTATCCAATGTATTATACACCGTCCCGAACATCATCGAACTGCCGGTCAATTCTATAATTTTCTCCCGGATTTTCACGCCATACGCCTCATCATCAAGGTGCCAGATGGCAATCAGGAAGATCTGCTCATTCAGAGTGAGCTTCTTCATTGTTATAACCTCATTTATCCGCTTTTTTCGTACTATTAAAGAGTACGAAAAAAGCGTATAATTGTTTCCAAATATTTCCTTTTAAAAGAATCCCCGACACTTCGAAAGTACCGGGGATTCTTTAACGATTTATTAATATAATGATCTACACTTCTGCCAATCGCTTGTACATCTCGTAGCGTTTTCGAACGACTTCCTGGAATTCCGTCCAGTATCCGTTTACTCTGTCTGGGAATGTTTGTCTCAATCCTGTGTAGCGTGTCTCGCCTTCCAGGAATTCTTTCAGCGGAACTGTCGGTTCCTTGGAATCGAGAATGAACGGATTCTTACCCTCTTTCTTGAGTTCGGGATTGTACCGGTACAGCATCCAGTAACCCGCGTCCACGGCCTTCTTCTCTTCCTGCTGGGTGTAAGCCATGTCGAATCCGTGATTGATGCACGGAGCATAGGCAATGATGATCGACGGACCGTCATACGCTTCGGCCTCGGTAATTGCCTTAATGAGCTGATTCTTGTTGGCACCCATAGCCACGGATGCCACATACACATACCCGTAACTCATCATCATCAGGCCCAGATCTTTTTTCACGGTGGTCTTGCCCGCTTCCGCGAATTTGGCAACTGATCCCAGAGGCGTGGCTTTGGAAGCCTGGCCGCCGGTATTGGAGTAGACTTCCGTGTCCAGGACGAGTATGTTGATGTCTTTCCCCGAAGCCATCACATGATCCAATCCGCCGTAGCCGATGTCATAAGCCCATCCGTCCCCACCAAAGGCCCATACGCTCTTGGGAACGAAGTAACTCTCGAGCTCCTTGATCTTGGCCAGCACTTTCTTCTTGTCTCCAGTGGATTTGGTTAAAAGGCCAGGCAGCATATCCTGAATTTTCTTCGCGTTTGTCTTGACGTCGTCCTCTTTCGTTTTCCATAATTCCTTGGCCTTGACCAAGGCTTTTTTAAAGTCGCCGTTGATGCCCATCTCCAGGGCCTTATCCACGTTGTACAAAAGCTGTTTCCGGTTGGCATTCACAGCTAGCCGCATGCCAAAGCCGTACTCGGCGTTATCCTCGAAGAGCGAATTGGCCCAGGCCGGTCCGTGCCCGTCCTTATTCGTCGTGTACGGAATCGATGGGAAATAAGCACCCCAGATGGAGGAACATCCCGTGGCATTGGCAACGATGAGGCGATCGCCGAAAAATTGCGTGATCAATTTCACGTAGGGTGTCTCTCCGCATCCCGCACAAGCGCCGGAGAACTCCAGCAAAGGCTGCTTGAACTGACTGCCCTTCACGGTTGTCAGTTTCACGGCGTTGCTCAAAACATCTTCGGGCAGGGACAGGAAGAAATCGACATTTTCATTCTCACCCGCAGCCCGTTCCTCTTCGATGGATTTCATGACCAGCGCTTCCTTGGGGCATTCGTTCACGCAGTCCATACAGCCCACACAGTCCTCGATGAAAACCTGGAGCTTGTAGTCGTATTTATCGCTATCCTTACCGATAGCTTCGAGAGTCTTAAATGACTTGGGTGCATTCTTCAACACGCTGCGTTCGATGAGCTTAGGTCTGACTACCGCATGGGGGCAGACGAACGAACATTGATTGCACTGGATGCAGTTCTCGGGAATCCAGTGAGGAACCATGGGAGCGACACCGCGTTTCTCATACTGCGTCGTTCCCGAGGGTACAAATCCATCCAGGGGCATCTTGGACACCGGGATGCCGTCGCCCTTATCCCGCATGATGGGTTCCATCACAAATTTGACGAAATCATTGGCATCATCGGGAACAAGCTTCTTGATCTTTCGATGCTTGGCGGGCAGCTTATCCGGGATCGGTATTTCTTCCAGGGCTTCGGCTGCCTTGTCCACAGCCGCCCAGTTCATCTCGACAACCTCATCGCCTCTCTTTCGGTACGTCTTGTCGATGGCTTTCTTGATGAGCTTAACAGCCTCGTCGCGAGGCAGTACGTTGGAGATGATGAAGAATGCTGCCTGCATGACCGTGTTGATGCGTCCTCCAAGACCCAGGCTTTGCGCAATCTCCAAAGCGTTGATGTTGTAGAATTTGATCTTCTTCTCTATGATGGTCTTCTGCATGTCCTGGGTTAGATTCTCAAAAGCCTCCTCCTTGGACCAGTCTGAATTTAAGAGGAAGATGCCGCCTTCCTTGATGCCTTCCAAAATATCGTATCGACCGATAAACGCCGGATTGTGACAGGCGATAAAATCGGCGTTGTATACCAGATACGGCGATTGAATGGGTGACTTGCCGAACCGGAGATGGCTGCGGGTGATACCTCCCGATTTTTTGGAATCGTACTGAAAATACCCCTGGGCAAACATGTCTGTGTTGTCACCGATGATCTTGATGGAGTTCTTATTGGCTCCCACAGTACCGTCGGCACCCAGGCCCCAGAATTTACAGGCGATGGTTCCCTTGGGGAGCGTGTTGATGTGTTCTTTGACTTCGATGGACGTGCCCGTCACGTCGTCGTCGATGCCCACGGTGAATCCATGGGTACATTTTCCGTTGAGATGGTCGAACACAGCATTGACCATGGAGGGTGTAAACTCTTTGGAGGATAGACCGTATCGTCCGCCGATGATGGTGATGTCTTTTTTATCCTTTAATGCAGCAACCACATCGACGTACAGGGGCTCACCGATGGAACCCGGTTCTTTGGTTCGGTCGAGCACTGCGATTTTCTTCACTGTGCTGGGAATGGCCTTAACGAAATGCTCCACGGAGAAGGGTCTGTACAGCCGGACCTTCACCAGACCCACCTTGGCACCCCGATTTGCATTCAGATAATTGATCGTTTCCTCGAGAGTTTCACAACCACTGCCCATGGCCACGATGATGCGTTCTGCATCAGGGGCACCCACATAATCGAAGAGATGGTATTGCCGGCCGACCTTTTTGGCCAGCAGGTCCATGTATTCCTGCACGATACCTGGAGCGTCAACATAATACTTGTTCACCGTTTCCCGACCCTGAAAATAGACATCCGGATTCTGGGCACCCACTTTCACGCCCGGCTTTTCGGGATTCAGCGCCCGGCTCCGAAATTCTTCCACATACTTCATATCGACCATTTCGGCCATCGTATCATAATCGATGACTTCGATCTTCTGGATTTCATGGGAGTTTCGGAATCCATCGAAGAAGTTGACGAACGCAATCTTTGATTTAATCGTGGCGAGATGTGAGACAATACCCAGGTCCATGATCTCCTGAATCGAACCGGCAGCCATCAGGCCCCACCCCGTGTTCCTGGCAGACATCACATCGGAATGGTCGCCAAAGATCGACAGCGCCTGACAGGCCAACGACCGGGCGGATACATGGAAAACCGCGGGAAGCATTTCCCCCGCGATCTTGTGCATGTTGGGCAGCATCAGCATCAATCCCTGGGATGCGGTAAACGTCGTCGTAAAAGCACCCCCGGATAACGATCCATGTACGGCGCCGGAAGCACCTGCCTCCGACTGCATCTCGATGACATCAACGGTTTGACCAAAAATATTCTTACGGTTGTTGGCCGCCCACGCATCGGCCAATTCTCCCATTCCTGACGAAGGCGTGATCGGATAAATGGCCGCTACATCACTGAACGCATAAGCTACGTGGGTTGCAGCCGTATTTCCGTCCATCGATTCTTTGAGAAACTTTTTCATGATGTCCTTCCTTGTCTAATTATATAATAATTTAGTCATTTATGAAACTGTATCTTAAAATAAATAGTCTTTTAAAATAACATTTTCTAATTCAAAAATCAATATTTTTCAAAGAAATTCGTGCACGAATCTTATTTAGTTGTCTATCAATCGTGTTGTCTGGTGTTTAACATGTGGATCTACATGGTTTATTGGAAACAATCACAGTCTGACAGCATGGCCATAAAAGTTAATCATGGCATAAATAATCGATGGCTTTATGGAGACGCCTCATCACCCTTTCTCTGCCGAGCACCTCCATCAATTCGAATATTCCCGGACTGGCCCCTACACCTGTCAGGGCAAGACGCAAGGGATGGATCAGCTTGCCCGCCCCCACGCCCAGCTTCTCGGCAAGCCCTCGGATGGTCTGCTCCAACCCTTCGGCGTTCCAGGAGTCCACCGTATGTAATTCGGTCTCCAGGTGTTTCAATCTTTCCTCAACGCCCTCTTTTCGCCAATGCTTTTCGATTGCGTTTTCTTCGTACGCATCGGGATCACGGAAAAAATATCGACCCTTCTCCGCGAAATCTCCCAGGGTTTTAACCCTTTCCTTCATCAACCGGACGAATCCGCGGATATAGTCCTGGCCGGATGGCATGAATGATTCATTTATCAATCCCACTGTCTTTAAAAGTTCGACGACTGGGCCTGCGAGCTCGTCATCCGACATCCCGTAGATGTACTGCCCGTTCATCCAAGTTAGCTTGGTCTCGTCCCACACGGCCGGATTCTTGGAGACACGATTCAGAGAAAAACCTTCGATTATCTCGGTGATGGACATGATCTCACGATCGTCTCCCAAAGACCATCCCAGCAAAGACAAATAATTGACCATGGCCCGAGGCAGGTAACCGGCCTTTTTATACTCCTCCACGGAAGTAGCCCCGTGCCTCTTGGAAAGCCGTTTCTTATCGGGGCCCAGAATCATCGGAAGATGAGCAAACACGGGGACTTTCCAATTCAACGCCTGATAAATAAGAATTTGCTTGGGCGTGTTGGAGAGATGATCATCCCCCCGGATGACATGCGTGATGCCCATGTCATGATCATCCACAACCACGGCCATTTGATAGACAGGGGTATCGTCCGACCGGAGCAGAATAAAATCATCCAACTCTTTGTTCTGAACGGTAACGGTTCCCCGAACTGCGTCATCGAACGTGGTTTCGCCCTCGGGTACACGAAATCGGATCGCATAAAACATCCCGCGATCCAATCGATCCTGAACAGCGCTCTCTGATAATCCCAGGCATCGACGGTCGTATCGGTACTCCCCTGTCTCTTTTTGAGACTTCTCTCGTTTTTCCCGAAGCTCCTCAGGGGAACAGAAGCATCGATACGCCGACCCCTTTTCGTGGAGTATCCTGCATATGTCACGGTGACGATCCGTATAGGATGACTGAGATACGGGTTCCTCGTCCCAGTCCAAGCCCAGCCAGCGAAGACTCCGGAAGATCGCTTCCGTCATCTCCGCATCCGACCTTTCCAAATCCGTATCCTCGATTCGCAGGAGAAATTTCCCGCCGTGATGACGGGCAAAAAGAAAATTAAAAAGAGCGGTCCGTGCACCGCCCACGTGCAGATAACCGGTAGGACTGGGGGCAAATCGGACTCGTACGGATAATGCCTCATTCATACGATTCTGCCATCCATTCTGTGAAGCACATAAAAAACCACGAAATAGCACGGAAACACACTGTTACCGTGCTATTTCGTGGTTTTTTATGTGCTTCACAGAATGGATGGCAGAATCGTATGAATGAGGCATTAACCGTACGAGTCCGATTTGCCCCCAGTCCTACCGGTTATCTGCACGTGGGCGGTGC
>Ga0180437_10006139_pt1 | contig 16148 bp, 2 predicted proteins | sample SS_ome_4_FD_132410 | JGI IMG/M metagenome (GOLD analysis project Ga0180437, IMG submission 132410) | Hypersaline lake sediment archaeal communities from the Salton Sea, California, USA - SS_3_D_1 metaG | ecosystem: Environmental > Aquatic > Non-marine Saline and Alkaline > Hypersaline > Sediment...
CGAGACCCCCACCAGGGTGCCCACGTTCCCCAGTTGACCGACATTGCCGAGTTGGCCAACGTTGCCGAGCTGGCCGACGTTGCCCAGTTGCCCCACGTTCCCTAGCTGGCCCACGTTACCCAACTGGCCCAGATCGAGCAGGTCGCCGACGTTACCCAACTGGCCGACGTTGCCGAGCTGGCCGACGTTGCCCAGTTGGCCTACGTTCCCCAGTTGGCCCACGTTGCCCAACTGACCGATGTCGCGCAACTGGCCTGTCTCCTCGTCGACCTCGGGGGCGAAGAGGAAGAGGTCATAGTCCTGCCGTAGATCGCTCAGGGTGACGGTGAGAGTGGACCCCGGCTCCTCCACCAGGACCTGGTACCAGCCCAGGTCGGTGATCCGTGTGGCGGTGTCGGTGACGGTCTCCCCGGTGGCGATGGGTCGGGCGGTCTCGCGGGAGAAGCCTTCCAGGAACTCGTCGGTGACGGTGAACACCTGGTCAACGGCGACGCCGGTGGCGGTATAGACCTGGCCGACGCCGAGGGGCCAGACGATCTCGAGGTCGACGGTCCCGGTGTAGCTCCCCAACCCGAACTCGACGGGCAGGCTGTCCTGAGAGCGGAAGCCGGAACCGCCGCTGACCTCGCGGACCTGGGTCACACCGCCCGCGGTGAGGCGGACACGAGCGCCGATGGCGGAGGATTGGTTGTAGACACCGTGGAGGTGGACGTGGAGCCAGTGGTTGCCCCGACCAGCCATCTGGTTCTGGTAGAGGAGGTTGGGACCGCCATCGACGCCGACGCTAAGGTCGAGGTCGCCGTCGTTGTCATAGTCGCCCCAAGCGGCGCCGGTGGCGCCGGTGCCGTCTTGGAGATTGGTGAGCCACCGGGCGTCGGCGAAGGTCCCGTCGCCCAGGTTATGGTAGAGCTTGTCGGGATAGTAGGGATCGCCGACGTAGAGGTCGAGCCAGCCGTCGTTGTCATAGTCGGCCCAGGCAGGAGCGCGGCCGTAGCGGGTGAGGTTCACGCCGGCCGCGGCGGTGACATTCGTAAACGTGCCGTCCCCCTTGTTGCGGAAGAGGGCGTCGGGCTTGGCCTGGTAGGAGTTGGTGACAAAGAGGTCAAGGTCGCCGTCGTTGTCATAGTCGCCCCAGGCGGGGTTGCCGTTGTCGTTACCGCTGATGCCCGCGGCGGCGGCGACATTGGTGAAGGTGTCGTCCCGGTTGTTGCGATACAGCGCATAGCCGCTGCTAGTGACGGCGAAGAGGTCGGGCCAGCCGTCGCCGTCGTAGTCGCCCCAGGCGACACCGGAGTGACGGCGGAGCGGGGCGGCGACCCTGGCGGAGCCTGCGACCTGGGTGAAGGTCCATTCGAGGCCGGGCTGGCGGCCGTCGTTGCGGAAGAGGAGGCTGGGGGCATTGTAGAGGCCGATGAAGAGGTCAACGTCGCCGTCCCGGTCGTAATCGGCCCAGGCGGCCGCCTCAGAGTCGCCCGAGAAGGTGATGCCGAAGGCGGCGGCGACATCGGAGAAGGAGCCGTCACCGTCGTTGCGCAGGAGGTGATGGTTGCTGTCGTGCTGATCGCCGGCGAAGAAGGCATCGAGGTCGCCGTCCCGGTCGTAATCGGCCCAGGCGATGGCGGGGTCTTGGCCGGAGTAGGCGAGCCCGATCCACGCTGCGATGTCGGCGAAGGGAAGGCCGCCAGTGCCCGTCCCGGGATGCCAGTTCTCGTAGAGGCGGGAGGGGGCGTCCTGGTTGGCGAAGAACAGGTCGAGGTCGCCGTCGTCGTCGGCGTCGGGCCAGGCGACGCCGAAGGTGGCGGCAGGATCGGCCACGCCCTCCACTACGCCGACCTCCTCGAAGTGGGGTGCGACGATGGTGAGGGCGCCCGGGAGGGTGTCGGACACGCCGTCGGGGTTGGTCACGGTCACATCCCGCGGGCCGAGGGCGGCACCGGTGTCAACGCTGATGTTGACCGTCAACCGGGATGCGTCGTCGAAGGTGACGGTGTTGACGGTCACGCCCGTGCCGCTGAAGCTGACCTCTGGCAAGTCGATCAAGTTGTCGCCGGAGAGGGTGAGGGCGCCGGAGGCGCCTTGGGCTGCCAGGTCAGGGCTGAGATCCGTCACCACCGGTGGTGGGGGTGGGATGTTGGTGAGCTCGAAGCCGTTGGGAAGGGCGCCGGACTGGCCATCGTAATTGGTGACGGTGACAGTGTAGGCCCCGGCGGAAGCGCCGAGAGGGACGTCAACGTAGGCCTTGATCTTGGTCAGGCTGATGAAGAGGGTGTTCCTCACGGTCGCCTCGGGGCCGAGGTTGACGCTCAGCGGTGCGTTGTCGCGGAAGTGGTCGCCGAGGATGGCGACGCCCAGGTTGGCCATGCCCTCGACGGTGCCGGTGGGCCAGACACTGCTCACCAGTGGTGGAGGGCCGCTGAACTCGCTGGTGTTGCCGGAGAGGTCGGTGACAGTGGCGTGGACGTTGGCGCCGGAGAAGGCGGCGCCCTTGCTGAAGGACCAGGTGCCAGAGCCCGAAGCTGTCGTGGCGCCCTCGTACCAGCGTCCCTCGTCGCCATCGTCGGAGAAGATCTCGACGGTGCAGCTTGCGCAGCCGACGGTGCCGGTTACTATGCCGTTGACAGCATCGGTGTAGACGACAACAGGGGGCTTGATGAGATTGTTGCCACCCATCTGCAAAGCGATGCCCTCCCCGGTATGGTTGTGGATGCTGTTATGTGAAATCAAGTTCGCCGCCGAAAAGTGGACAAGCACGCCGGTGCCATTCTGGGTATAGTCAAAGCCCTCGTAACCACCGTTGTAAGCGATGAGATTGGCCTGAGCCGACGTCGGCCCGCCGATGGTGTTGGTGAACCCGCCCTCTCGAATGAAGACGCCCACCTCCTGGTTGCCCAATGGCGTCGTCCCATCGGCGGCCACGCCGATAAAGTTGCCGGCGACCGTGTTGAAACTACACGCCTGGCACTTGGCGCTCGGCCTTCCTGGATGCGAACCAATATGTATACCCCACCCGGCGTTACCGGAGATGACATTGCCTTCGCCAGGGTTACTTCCGCCGATCTCGTTGGACTGGGCGTTGTTGGCGCTTCCGTCAATGATCACGCCTCCCCCATAATCGTCGTTGACCGCGTTGGGCAGGGCCGCCATCCCGTCGATGGTCGTGCCGATATAGTTGCCAGTCACCCGGTTGTGGTCGGCTTCCCAGATATACACACCTGTCCCGCCGTTGCCGCTGATCAGGTTGCGCACACCGGGCGTATCGCCGCCGACGGTATTACCGCTGGCACCGTTCCATATCCCAACGCCGTGAGAGGCGTTCCCTAGAGCTGTAGCGCCGGATGCGTTCGTGCCAATGATGTTGCCGACGGCCTGGTTGTTGCCGGCGGCGTTGAAAACGACACCATACGTTGCGTTGCCGCTGATTAGATTGCGCTCGCCTGAGGTCGGCCCGCCGATACGGTTGTTGTGGCCGCCGTTGTAGATCTCTACTCCCGACGCACCATTCCCTATTGCCGTCTGCCCCGTAGTGTCCGTGCCAATGTGATTACCGGTGACGATGTTGTAGTGGGCGTCGTCCATAAACACGCCCTTGCTCTGGTTGCCACTGATCAGGTTCCGCTCGCCTGTGGTGGTTCCGCCGATACGGTTGTGGTGGGCGCCGCCATCAATGCGTATGCCGTCCAATCCATTGGGGAGCGCGGCGGTGCCGCTGGCATCGACGCCGATGAAGTTGCCGCTCACAGTGTTGCTTGTTGTATCCAGGTTGCCGACGATGATGCCCTCGTACTTGTTTCCGCTGATGAGGTTGCACTCGCCGGTGCAAGAGCCGCCGGGCGTGCTATTGATCCCGCCGATGACGTTGAATTGCGTGCCATTCCTGATGCTGATTCCAGTGTAGCCGTTGCTGAGCATGGCCCTGCCGGCAGCGTCGGTCCCAATGTAATTGCCGGAGACGACGTTGCTCACCGTGCCACTGTCTCGCACGGTAATGCCGTGCCCACTGTTGCCACTGATCAAGTTCCGCTCGGCGGGTGTGTTCCCGCCAATCAGGTTTTCGCTGGCCCCGTCGTCTATGCTGATGCCATCTTCGCCACTGGGGAGCGCCAGTGAGCCTTTGACGTCGGTACCGATGGCATTGCCGCTGACGGTGTTGCGCCTCGTGCCGATGCCTGTGATCCACACGCCACGCTGCCCATTGCTGCTGATGAGATTGCACTCGCCGGTGCAAGAGCCACCGGGCGAACTGTTCTCCCCACCGATGAGATTGTCTTCGGCGCCCTCCATGATCGAAACCCCCATCAGGCCATTGCCGAGGGGAGCCCTACCAGTAGCATTGGTACCGATGTAGTTGCCGCCGACGGTATTGTACATCGTGCCCCCATGGCCGATGTAGACGCCACCCGAGCCATTGCCACTGAGCAGGTTCCGCTCCCCTGCCGAGTCGCCGCCGACCAGGTTGTGCTGCGCGCCACCGCTGATGTGGACACCCACGTCGCCGTTTCCAACGGCGAAGGAGCCTCTGACGTCAGTGCCAATGTAATTGCCGGAGACGGTGTTGCTGGTCGTACCGCTGCCGCTGATGCCGATGCCGCTCCCGCCGTTGCCGCTGATCAGATTGCACGCACCGGTGCACAGACCACCAGGCGATGCGTTGAGTCCGCCAATTACGTTATGGGTGGCCGCGCTGATGATCTTGACACCGGTGTCGGTGTTGCCCACGGGAGCTGTGCCGCTGGCGTTGGTGCCGATGGTGTTGCCGCTGACGATGTTATTTGTCGTGCCGCTGCCCTGAATCTGGACGCCATCCTGACCGTTACCGCTGATCAGATTACGCTCGGCCCGGGTGTCGCCGCCGATGAGGTTGTGGCTGGCTCCGCTGACCAGGAAGATGCCATGCCCGGCGTTGGGCATCGCGGCTGTACCCTTTGCATTCGTGCCTATGTAGTTGCCGCTGACGGTGTTGCTCGTTGTGCTGGTGCCAATGATGTCCACGCCGTTCCCGCCGTTGCCACTGATCAGGTTGCATTCACCGGTACAGCCGGTGCCCGGTGATGCATTGCTCCCGCCGATGAGGTTGTGGCTAGCTCCACTATCGATCACAACACCAGCACCAGGGAAGTGAAGGATATGCAGCCCCTGAATCACATTCCCATCTGACCTGATGCGAAGACCATCCCCGCTGGCCAAGCCGCTGCCGTCCAGGATCACCCCAGCGTCGCTGGCGTCAATCGTCAGGTTGCCCTGGGTGATCTCGGGCAGCTCGGTGACCGGGGCGATGACAGTCGGATTGGACAGGGAAAAGACGCCAGGATCGAACATGATCGTGTCACCGTTGACTGCGTCTAACAGCGCCTGACGCAGCGTGCCAGGGCCACTGTTGTCGGGACTCGTCACCTCCAGGGGGCTCCTCCAATTCATAAGGCGAGGTGGGCCGAAGGGTGGATACTCAAAGGTGAAGTACGGTTTGATCAGGACGGTGCGGTCGTAGTAATAGAGCGGTATCACCGCTATCTCGTCCTCCACCAGGATCCGATCTGCCTCCTGCAAATAGGCGGTCCGCGACACCTGGCTTGTCTCTGTGAGTGCCATGCTGATCAATTGTCGATAACGAAGACTGTCCCAACCGGTGTACTGATTTCCGGAATTGGGGTGGAACACGTCGTACAGGATGTTGATGGCATCCCCATAGTCCATGATCCATCCCATCCGGTATGCGTTGTAATGGCATGATTCGGGATGGCCGCGGCAGTCGTTCAGTAGGTCTGAGTAGACGGAGAAATCTGTGTAAAACGTGGTGACTGTGATATCCAGGATGTTCCGCCACCCGTTGGCCACCGCGTCAATGATGAGCTCGTTCCCATAGTTGGCCCATAGTTCGAGCCCGGGGAATCCCGATCCGTCGGGATACCCGGCCTGCGCCAGGTAGGCCTGCGCCTGTGTCCGATCGAACCTGTACCCCACCATGCCGTTCTGATAGCCCGGTACCAGCGGTGGGATGGCGCTGGTCGCGCCCTCTCTCCAAGGCGAGTTGAGGACGTCGCTCAGGATGCGGGAGCGATCAATGGCCGAGGCCAGCGCCTTGCGCACGGTGATGTTGCTCGTTGGCTCCAGGGCGGTGTTCATCCCCAGGTAGTAGAGCCCGGGGCGTGGCGTGCGGTGGAATTGCGTACTGAGTATGGGATCGGACAGGATGCGGGGCAGCTCGGCACCGGGCGCGCCGCTCACGTCCACCTGGTCGTTCTCGTAGGCCGCCAGTTGCTCATCGAGTGTCATGATGGGCAAGGCCACTCGGTCCAGGTGCATGTCCGCCGCACTATGGTAGAACGGGTTCTTCTCCAAGAGCAGCAGGCTGTCATGATCCCACGCCGCCAGCGCATAGGGGCCGTTGCCCACAAAGTGGCCTGCCTCCATCCAGTCGAGGTCACCACTGATAACGTCCAGCCGAACCGGATATGTGGCAGACGAGGCCAGTATGGTGGGAAAGAAGCCCACCATGTGCTTGAGTGTGAACACCAACGTATGGGTGTCCACGGCAGTGACGCCCACAGCGTCGGGATCGGTGATCACCCCTGTGTTGAACTCCTCCGCCCCCACGAGGTGGTACATCATGAAGGACAGGCCTGCCCCGGTGTCCGGGTCGAGCAGGCGGATGATGCTGTCTCTGTAGTGCTGGGCCGTCACGGGTTGGCCGTCGGACCATGTGGCGTCGGTGCGCAGCGGGACGGTGTAGACCAGATTGTCGGTGGAGACAGTATAGCCAGTCGCTCCCGCTGGCTCGATGCTGCCGTCCTCCCGATAGCGGTATAGTCCCTCCATCAGCTGGCCAAGCACCAGTTGGGATGTTGTGTCAGCGGCCTGGTTGATATCGAGAAAAGGTTCATAGTCCAGTGGGTAGACCAAGCCAGCGCGGGACATCACCGTGGCCGCCGCGCTGTTCGCCGTCTCATTGGCCATCACCTCCGCCGTGTTGACCATCGCCTGCCCCGGCGGGACCGTGGGTGACACCTCTGTGGTGAGCGCGGCGAACCACGTCGTGCCGGTGACCGGCGAGCCGAGCGAGCAGACGACCGTGCCGCCCCAGTCACCACTGGCGATGGTGCAGGGCCCTGCGGGCGTCACGCTGGTGGCCCGCAGCCAGGGGTCGAGCGTATCGGTCAGGACGACGCCAGTGGCGTTCTCCAGCCCGTCGCTGGTGACAACGATGGTGTAGGTCAGGGACTGACCAGGTTCCACGATGACCGTTGAGGGCTGTTTGACGATGGATAGATGTGCCCCAGGGTATTCGTCAGCGCCGATGTCGTACCTCCAGTCCATCGGGCGCACTTGACGGTCTATGTCGTGATCCACGCTGGAGGCAACTCCAACGTCGTATGCGGCCGAGCCCTGTCCGATGTGGTAGTCCCCTGCGGCGGGGTCCACGAAGGCCGGATCACCGATGAGCTGATTCTGCACGGTCACAGCCGCCGTCGGGGAGCGCGAGACGGTGATGGGCGTGTTGTGCCACAGGATGCCGTTCGCCGTCACCGTGTTGCCGCCTGTGACGGTGATGCCTATCGTGTGGCTCACCAGGATGGTGTTGACGAGTTCTACGACAGAGGGGTCATCGCAGTTCGGGCAATCTCCCCAGTACTCGAAGCGGGCTCCACTGCCCTCGCCGCCTGTGTTGCGGGCGATGGTGTTGTGCCAAAAGCGACTGGTGGTGCCCAGGCCCCATATCCCGCTGCCCCCTTCATTGGCGTAGTTGTCGGCGATGACGTTGTTGACGAACGTAGCGTCATCGCCGTGCAGGAAAACACCGCCGCCCCAATTGGCATCGTTGGCGGTGATGGTGTTGCCATCGAGCGTGAGGTCGCTGATGAACAAGAGCAGTCCGCCACCGTCCTGGGCGTTGTTGCCGCTGATAGTGTTGCCATCCAGCGTAGCCCCACGGAAGAAGAAGGTGTTCACGCCTCCACCATGTGTGGCCGTGTTGGAGACAATGGTGTTTCCTCTGAGCGTGTTGCTTCCTCCGTCCTCGTGCTCTCCGTGCATGCACACGCCGCCGCCGCCCTCGCCAGCAGTGTTCGAGATGATGGTGTTTCCGTCGAGGGTGGCTGCGCTATTCTGTATGTACAGCCCACCGCCGCTTCTGCTGACGGTGTTGGCTGAGATGACGTTGCTGATCAGCGTGGGCCTGCTATCGTACAGGCACACTCCGCCGCCAGTGATAGCGCTGTTGGCCGCGATAGTGTTGCCGATGAGCGTGGCATCACTGACCCGCAGCCTCACCCCGCCACCCTCATTGGAGGTATTCGACATGATGGTGTTGCCGATCAGCGTGGAGCCGTTTATGAACAACCACATCCCGCCGTTGTCGTTGCCCGTGATCGTATTGCCGTTGACCGTCGTACCGTTGAACATCAGGCTGATGCCGGTGCCTACGTTGGCGGCGATGGTGTTCCCGCTGACGGTGGTGGCGCTTTCGTACAGCAGAAGCCCGCCACTGCTGTGTCCTAAGGACGTGTTGTTGGTGACGCTGTTTCCGCTGAAGGTGCCGTGGTCACGGATCAGATGGGCCCCGCCTGCCTCCTGCGCGGTGTTGCTAAAGACCCAGTTATTGGTGATGACGGCGGAGGCAGTGATGACGTATATCCCCCCGCCGGCATCCTCTTCACCTCCTAGCCACGGGTCGGGCCAACCGCCCATACCGGTCGCGTCTCCGCCAGTGATACGCAGGCCTGTGATGGTGGGGTTTACGTCGCCGGTGATGTAGAGCACACGCCCCTGTCCTTGAGCGTCCAGCGTGGTGGGATTGGCCTCGGGGTCGGGCGTCGTCCAGTTGGCCATGGTGTAGCCGCCCTCGATGGCTACCGTCTTGCTGACGTATACCACCTGCGTGACGGCGCCAGTGGTCACGATATCCCTGCGCGGGCGCACGTGCACATCGGTGTAGGTTCCGACCGCCACTTTGATGACATCCCCGCTGCCAGCAGCATCCACGGCGTCCTGGATGGAGGCATACGCACACCCGCTAGGACAGACGTGCAGTTCAGCAGCAGGCGCGTTGGGAGCTTGAGGCAAGCTAGCTACCGGCACGTCGTCGAAGAAAACGACAGGTTCGTCAGTGAACAGGCCCACGTCTATCGTAGCGGGTACCGCAGGCACATCCGCTCGCGCACTGCGAACGCCGATGATGGTCAATGCCATCATCAGCCCAACCAGACCGAGTATTCCCAGAATTCGCTTCTGCATCTCTTCTTGTCCTCCTCTGAGCCAAAGGGACTCTTTTCGCAAGGGTGCTATCTTGAACGGGGTTTCGCGATTATGCGCTTGTTCTTATGTACTCTCATAGTTCTTGGGGCAAGAGCCAAGGCCCTGGCTCCGTTTTTGTGGCTTGGCCCTGGCTTGCCTTGGTCTCTGAGACGGAGCTCAGACTGAAAGGTGGGGAACGAATCGGAGCTGATCTGTTTGTCTAGCTTGGTCTGATCTCCCCTCGTAACGAGCAGGCGGTGTCCACATCCATAGTAGCGCCCAGCTTCTGAAAAACCTCGATACAGCGGTCCAGCGCTGCTGACATCTCCTCTGACTTGTCGAGACACGCATACAGCCGGGCCAGCGATAGCTGACTGCGAGCCCATTCGTACTCATCCCTCACGCTGTTGAGGATGGAGAGGCTCTCGTCAAGATGTCCTTGGGCCTCTCTGAAGCGTCCCTGTGCTGTGGCGATCTCGCCCAGCACGCGCAGGGCGGTTCCCTCTTCAGGCCGCATCGCTAGCTCGCGGGCCAGACGTAGCGCTTCTCGGCCGTGTGCATTGGCCTCGATCAGATCATCGACAAGCAGCGCGGCCTCGGCAAAGAGGCGGTACGTCTCTGACAGAAAGTCGCGGGCCTGGGCCTGCTCGTAGTAATCCAGGCTGGTGCGCAGGTGCTGATACGCGGCCTCTACCTCGCCACGTCGAACGAAGGTGTCACCTAGGTTCATGTGAACGACGCCCAGCACGAATAACGACCCACCGATCTGCTCCAACGACCGCAGAGCTTCCTGGTAAAACGCCAACGCTTCGTCCAGCCGCCCTTGATTGCGCGCGATGCCACCCAGGTTGTTGTCGGCGAACACGCGATTATAGATGTCGCCGATCCGGTCGAAAATCTCCCGGGCCTGACGGTAGTGAAGCTCGGCCTCTTCCCATTGTCCCATATAGAAGTGGGCATTGGCGATCTGGTTGCGGGCGACAGCCTGCTGGTTGATGTCACCCACGCGCTGGTACAGTTCGAAAGCCTGCTGGAAGTGCTCGATCGCCTGGGCGCTGTTACCGAGCGTGCGGGTTATATGCCCGAGTAAAATGTAGCCACGGGCTAGAGCGGCCAACTCGCCCAATCCTTCGGCGATGCGCAGCGCTCGCTGGCATTGCTCCTGGGCGACGTCGTACTCGCCCCGCCGGCTGTTGATCAGGCCGCCGACGATCCACAACTGCGCTGCCTCGGCCGTTTCCCGGCCACCCAGGGCGAGCAGCCCCTGCTGAATCCAGTCGAAAGCGGGGATGTATTCGCCGCGGTTTTGATACAGCCAGGCCAGCCAACGGCAGGCACGCGCCTCAGCGTCGCGATCCTGACGTTCGATGGCCAGCGAGCGGGCCTCGTTGAGATGTTCGAGGGCATGCTCGTACTGGCCTGTGTTGGTCAGCAGCTCGCCGAGGGCAGCGTGGATCGCCAGGCGTTCTGTCTCCGTTTCGGTTGGAGGCCGATGCCCGGCGCACTCCAATGCCTTGTCCAGGTGGTCAATGGCTTCGTGGTTAGCGAAGAGCTTCTGTGCCTGCTGGCCTGCCAGGAGCTGATAGCGCAGTGCCCGGGGCCAATCCTGCCCCAGAAAGGCGTGGTGGGCGATCAGCGGCACGTTGCTTTCGGCATCGCGGCGACCAGAGGAACGGCCGGTTTCGAGGTACTCGGCGACTTTGCGGTGATATATGCGGCGGATGCGGGCCAACAGACTGCCGTAGCAGACTTCCTGCATCATCGCGTGCCTGAAGGTGTAGACCAATTCCGGTGTGCGCTGCATTTCCCGGATCGTTTCGTGCTGTTGCAGCCGTACCAGACAGCGCTCCAGTAAGGCTCCGTTCTCGGGCACAATCTGAGCAAGCACGTCAAAGGGAAAGACGCGTCCCACCACGGAGGAAAGCTGGGCGGTCCAGCGGGACGGTTCGTCCAGCCGATCCAGGCGGGCCATCATGACACCCTGGAGGGTATCAGGCACTTTTACGGCCTCGATGTTTCTATTGATTCGCCATTGTCCGCTCTGCTCCTGGATCAGCGTCTGATCCTCGATGAGTGTGCGGATAACCTCTTCTACGTAGAGTGGGTTGCCTTCGGTGTGACTGAGGATCAGCCTCGATATGTCAGCGGGCCAGCGTTCGATTCCTACCAGGTTTGCGAGAAGCTGCTGACCGTCGGTCGCCGTCAGGTGCTGCAGGGCGATGTCGGCGGCGCAATGAGCGAACTCGCGCCCTATCTTCTCGTGGATCTGCCAGCATCTCTTGGCGCGTTCAGGCCGATAGAGCAGGAGCAACATCAAGGGTACACGGTTCACCAGCGGCATCAGGTGTTCGAGCAGTGCTAGCGAGGCTTGGTCAATCCAATGGATGTCCTCCAGGATCAGCACCAAGGGTGGTTGAGCATCCTCGGGAGTCGCTGAGCGCGGCGATACAGGCGATAACTGGGCTTCGATCAAGGCGCCGATGGCGACAAAGACGCGTCGTTGCAGTGCCTCGGCGTCGAGGTAGCGCACTTTTTCCTGCAGCGCGTCTCCGAGCTCCAGGCGTAGGAAGTTGGCTAGATAGGGCAGGGTTGCTCCAATCTCTTCCGGCGCAAGGCTCTCCTCCACGGCAGTGCGGAGTTTGTCCCAGGCCACTGCCTCGCCGTCGTCGGGTTGGATACCCACTAGACGCTGGACGATTTCGTGGAAAGGCTGGTAGCTGACCGATTCGGTGTAGGAGAGGCAGCGTCCTTCGATCCAGCGCACGGGCTTATCAGCCATGCGCTGACGCAGTTCGGCCACCAGACGGGATTTGCCCAGTCCAGCCTCGCCGGTGACAGAGACGATCTGCCCCCGACCTGACAGGAGTTGATCCATCGCGGCCAATAGGCGTTCCCATTCGGCCTGCCGTCCCACCAGAGGTGAGCGCATCCCCTCCAGGCCACGCAGAGCCTGCGGTATCGCGCGCGGGCCGACGACGGAAAAGATGGGGACAGATGCACTTTTGCCCTTCAGCTTCACTTCGCCGCGGGGATCGAGTTCGAAGAGCGCGTGCACCTTGCGCCGAACGTCGCTGCTGACAATAATGCTGCCTGGGTCCGCCACCGACATGAGGCGTGCCCCCAGATTCACCTCGTCGCCCATGACGCTGTACTCGTGCCGCCAGCTTGTTCCCACATAACCAGCAAATACGTAGCCGAAGCTGATGCCAATCTTCTGCTCTAGGCATAGGTCTGGCAGGCCTGCCTGGGTGGGCAGCGAGCAGGCTACCTCGGACAGGGTTTCCTGCATAGCCAGCGCGGCACGTACGGCGCGCTCCGCATCGTCTTCGTGAGCTACCGGCGCGCCAAAGAAGGCCAGCAGTTTGTCGCCGTGATTGTACAGATCCATCTTGTTGATCACGCCACCAAAGCGGCGGATGCCGTTTTCCATGGCGATGAAATACCGGTTGATCGCCGTGATGATCTGGTCCTCGCGCCCAGGGCCTAACTGGTCGGCGATTTCGCCCAGGCCGCGCACATTTGCAAAGAGTACCGCCACCAGGCGGTGCTCGCCCTCAAGGCTGATGGTGCGCGGCGTGCTGGCGACGCGTGCCAACAGGCCGGCCGGCATATAGGGTGTGAGGGCATCTAACAACTTGACGTGGTCACGCAGACTGCCAAGAGTCGGTTCCGGGGAGATGGCCGAGGATAGGGCGTGCGAGTGTGATAGGGTGGCTGCCGGTTCAATGCTTTCAACGACCACGTAAGGGCCGTTAGACGGCACGGGCGTGGCCCGGCAAGGCACGGTGATCGCATCGAGGGTTGCGCGATCGAGCAGTATTTGACCGGCCGTGGCTGCCGATTCGGCGGCAGCCGTACGGTTCACATCAGCGCCAAACAGGGCATACTCCATGTCCTGCGCCGTGCCCAACTGTGCGGTAAAGAATTGTCCTTTGTGCACTCCGACTTTCATCTGCAGGGCAAACACGCCTTGAGACGTCTCGGTTTGGTCAAAATCGACCATTGCGATCTGCATACGCTGAGCAGCCTGCACGGCACGCGTAGCGCTGTTAGGCTCTAGGAAGAGGCCAAGTAAGGCGTCGCCACCAAACTTGACGAGCTGACCATCATGGTCGCTGAGAATAGCCAGCATGGTGCCAAAGTAGCGATTCACGTGGGCGGTGATCTCCTCCGCCCCCTCGCGCCCAATGCGGCTCAGACGCTCGGACATGGCGGTGAATCCGCTGATGTCGGCGAAGAGCAATGTGCCGTCAATGAACCGCCCGCCCGTCTTTCCAGGTGTTGGATCGCGGACCACTTGCTCGACGAGATAGGGCGGCAAGAGCGTATAGACAGTCTTGAGCAGTCCGGACAGGTGGGTTGTGCATTCTTCTATCAGGCGGCGTGGGGGGGAGAGCAGATCGAATTGCAGTGCTTCGACCAGCGAGGGCGGCAGGTAGAGACGCAGGTGATCCAGGTCCGCTGTTGTCAAGCGGTCCTCCTGAACCGTTACCAGAGAGGTACCACATTTGCCACAGAAAGCGAAGCCTGGGGGATTCTCAAACCCGCACTGAGGACATACGGACACCAGGGAGCCGCCACACTTGCCGCAAAAGGCAAAGTCGTCTGGATTTTCAAACCCACAGTTTCCGCATTGCATGTCGTTGGCTCCGGGAAGCAGGGCATTGACTGCGTCGCAACACTGCCGGGTCTAGTATACTACTGTCTCCGTTCTACGCAACCTGAAGCTGTGGGCAGGGCAGCGAATTGGCAAGCTGTTGCAGGTGTGCTATACTCTTGTGTGTCCGCACAAAGTAGAGACCCCAAAACGGAGGCATCACAACAATGTCAGAGCGTGAGACAAAGAGGATCCTTGTGACTGGCGCGTGTGGTCAGATCGGCTCCGAGCTGGCGATGGCGCTTCGTTCGCGGTATGGCAGCATGAACGTCGTGGCTGCGGGACACCGGACAGCACCCAGCTCCACATTGCGCGATTCTGGCCCCTTTGAGTTCATCGACGTGACTCAGCGGGAGACTGTCGAGGAGGTTGTGGACAAGTACGATATTGACACCGTCTATCATATGGCCGCTGTCCTCTCCGCCGTCGGCGAGAACAAGCCCCAGTTGGCCTGGAACGTGAATATGAATGGATTGTATACCATCCTTGAGATTGCCCGGGAGCGGGAGATGGCGCGTCTCTTTTGCCCCAGCTCCATCGCTGCCTTCGGGCCGGAGACCCCCCGGGACAACACCCCGCAGGAGACGATTCTGCGGCCAAAGACGATGTATGGTGTGACGAAAGTGGCCGGGGAATTGTTGTGTGACTACTACTTCCAACGCTTTGGCTTGGACGTACGTGGCGTCCGCTATCCGGGCGTCATCAGCAGCGAGACGCTGCCTGGCGGCGGCACCACCGACTATGCTGTAGAGATCTTTTACGAGGCGATCAGAAACAAGCAGTATACCTGCTTCCTACGGGAAGACACGGTCCTGCCGATGATGTATATGCCGGACTGCATCAAAGCCACTATTGATCTCATGGAAGCCGACCTCACCAAGCTCAAGCATCATTCTGATTTCAATCTGGCGGCGGTGAGTTTCAGCCCTGCGGAACTCGTGGCAGAGATCAACAAGCACATACCTGAGTTCACGTGTGAATACGAACCCGATGAGCGGCAAAAGATCGCCGATTCCTGGCCCAGGACGATTGACGACAGCGCCGCGCGGGAGGAGTGGGGTTGGGATCCGGAGTACGATCTGCCAGCGATGGTGGCGGATATGCTGGAGAAGCTCGGGAATAGGCACGAGGAGGGCAGGCTCTAGTCCGAGATCTGCCGTCCTACCTTCAGTGTCTGCCGGTGATATCGAGAGTTGAGTTCAGGAAGTAGGGTGGAGAACAAGATCGTGGCGATCAAGACATTCGAGGAGATTGAGGCCTGGCAACAAGCACGGGACTTGGTACGGGTGGTTAGGGAATTTGCCTGCTCTTTTCAGGAAGGGCACCAGGTCTAGCGCCGGATGTGCAACCTTAGACGCTCGCCATAGGAATTCTGGTACAAGGAGCAGAGAATGGGAGACAAACTAGACTTTATGCGACAGGAGCTTGAGGCCGCCAAGGCCGAAAAACGGTACATCAACATCCGCACGATGGATTCCCCCGCCGACGGCTGGATGGTGGTGGATGGCAAGAAGGTGCTGAATTTCTGCACCAACAACTACCTGGGGTTGGCTAATCACCCGGAGATCAAGGAGGCGGCCAGAAAGGCCGTGGACGAGTGGGGAGTGGGTCCGGGTGCAGTGCGCACTATCGCCGGCACCCAGCGGTTACACGTCGCTTGCGAGAGGCGCTTGGCTGAGTTCAAGCGTGTCGAGGCGGCCCTGCTGGTACAGAGTGGCTTCTGTGCTAACCAGGCCGCTATCCCGCCACTGGTGGGCCGGGACAGGGCAGCGGGCGATCAGGATGTGATCTTCTCCGATCGTCTCAATCACGCCAGCATTATCGACGGTGCGCGGCTGAGCGGGGCCAAGATCGTTGTCTACGAGCACTGCGACCCGGTCGACCTGGAGGCCAAGATCAAGGAGCACTTGCCCAGCTTTCGACGGGGCCTAATGGTCACCGATGGGGTCTTTTCGATGGACGGCGACGTGGCGCCCTTGGACAGGCTGTACGAGGTGGCGGCCAAGTACGACGTACTTACGATGGTAGACGATGCCCACGGTGAGGGTGTATTGGGCCAGGGACGTGGCATCGTGGCTCACTTTGGACTGGAGGGTAGGTTCGACGTCGAGATTGGCACGCTCTCCAAGGCATTTGGCGTCATGGGCGGCGTGATCGCCGGCCACAAAACCGTGGTCGACTATATCCGTCAAAACGCACGCCCCAACCTCTTTTCCAGCGCCCTGACGCCGGCGGACACGGCAGCGTGTATGGCGGCCATCGA
>Ga0180437_10006140_pt1 | contig 16144 bp, 17 predicted proteins | sample SS_ome_4_FD_132410 | JGI IMG/M metagenome (GOLD analysis project Ga0180437, IMG submission 132410) | Hypersaline lake sediment archaeal communities from the Salton Sea, California, USA - SS_3_D_1 metaG | ecosystem: Environmental > Aquatic > Non-marine Saline and Alkaline > Hypersaline >...
TAACTTATTAATTTCAAGAATCATAATAATAATCGGATTGATATTATTATATATTGGGCTTACATTACCAAAAAGAATTAAGGAATTGTTTTTAAAATCCTAGATCTCTAACGCTACTTAATTTATTTTTGATATTTATTAGTCAAAAAGCTCATTTTTTAATTGTTTTAATTTTGAATAAAGCGTTTTGATTGAGCTCAGTCCATTTGAATCTGGGCAATATTCTATTGGAGAGATCCCATCTAAATCTGCCTTTCCAATCTCAGGATCATGAGGAATTGAGTGATAAAGAGGGATTTCCCATTCATTCACTCTCTTATTGATTATTGCTAATTGGGAGTCGTCTATTACTTTATTTGCAACGAGATAGACATTAATTATACCCATCTTTTTTGATAAATCTACGATTTTTGAGCATAGATCTAACGATTTTTGAGAAGGTTCCGTAATAACTAGCATTACATCAATTCCCTTGGCTGTACCCCTTCCCAGATGTTCCAGTCCCGCTTCAAAATCAACAATAACGACCTCATCTCTTTTTACAAATAAATTATGCAGTATAGTTCTAATCAAGGCATTTTCAGGGCATAGACATCCAGTAGCGGGATCTTCGATTGATCCTAAAACGAGTAATTGTAAACCATCTGGTCCTGGGACTTTATATTTATCGGGTATGTCAGCAACTTCAGGATTGATGTTATAAACACCACTGGGAGCGCCCTTCACGTTTACTCTCTCATCAATCAAATTTTTCATTTCTGAAATTGGAACAATCTTTTCTTTCACTTCTTTAGTAATACCAAGCGTATAATTTAGATTCATGGCATTATCGTTATCTATTGCTAACACATTATACCCATCTTTAGCAAATAGTCTCGCTAAAGTTCCAGCTATTAATGTCTTACCAACTCCTCCTTTACCAGAAACCGCAATTTTCATGTGTTGTGTAATAATTTTGTTTAAATAACTTAAATCTTTAGTTTTCAAATTATAACTAGACTATTTTAAAAGTATCATATAGGTAATAAATCATTTTTTATTCATAAATGTAAAATTAATATTTAGAGATCAATAATTTATTTAGAAATCGAAAATGGAACTCCTTCAAAAAACTTTTAAGGAAAGTAAATCGGAAAAAATAAAAAAGTCGTGCCCGAATTGTAAATCACCCCTATACAATAAACGAGTAAAAATAGACGGGAAGGTCTATAAAGCAGTTACAAAAAAAGGTATCACGCATAAAGCCGTAAATTTTTGTGCCAATCCAGAATGTCCTTTTTTAGAGCAAGGTGTTATCTTACACGATGGAAAAAAAGAAAGATTCTTGGGTCTTGATGAAATTGACGATCTAATGTTTAGTAGATCTAATCAATGAAAAAGTAGTCTATTTTTGTTTTAAAAATAACAATGATCAATTTCTTCAATAATAAAAGAAAATTTAGATGTCATCTCTACGCATTGATTGCATGCGTTCTGAAATTTTCATTAATTCTTTAAATACTTTTTTATTTTCCTCAGGGTCTTCGATCTGCATTAATTTTTCATTCAGTTTCTTCATTTCCATTGTCAAATCAATGAATTCCTGAGGGGGTTCAACTTGATAAATATATCTTCGCTTACCATTTCTTCGTGTAACATAAACCCATTTTTCTGCTTTTTGGGACCAGTTCCATCTATCAAGCGTAAATTTTCTCAAGTTGTTCCCAGATGTTTGTTATAATTACTGATTTATTTTGGATCCTAATAATATTATAAATTCATGTTAAAATAAATAGTTTCAAAAAACACTATTTATGTGATACAAGTCTTTTCGCCTCTTCCTTTACATCAATATCGCTGTCTTTTACAAGCTCGTAAATTAATTTTCTCAATTCAGGATTACGACTTCTACTTGCGATTTTAACTAAATAAAACCTTACCAGCCAATTTTCGTCGTGAATCATATTGGCAAAAGCCTTATTAACTCGTTCATTGTTGACATGACTTAGAATGCTCATCGCATTCCTTTTAACCTCGAAATTTTCGTGATTTTGTAAATCTTGAATTAACGATTCTATCATCTTCTCTTTATTGTTCGAATCCATGTTATCTAACATTGTAGTGAAAAGTTGCGCTTGATAAGACTTAGGTAAATTTAATTGCACATCAATGTCTTGTTGTGCGATGGTTGGTCCTGAACTAGTCTTGGCTTTTTCTTCTTTTAATCTTTGAATTTCATCAGTCAATTCTTCAATTTGTTTTGATGAATCGCCTTCGGTAGCTTGTTTTGATTTCAAGTCGTTTAGTTCTTGTATCAAGGTTTGATTTTCATTTTTTAAATCTCTAATGATGCTTTCAGATTCGTCATCAAATGGTTGGACAAAACCTTGATTGCTTCCTATTTCGATTGGTTGTTCTAATTCTTTCTCCTTGTATTCTGATATCACTTTTTCTAACTCTTGGTTTTCTTGTGTTATATTATTAATTATTTCAGCGTCTACATCAATTTTTTCTTTTAAATCTGAGATCTCGTCAGTTAAAGCCATATTTTGCTCAGTCATGGCTGAAATCTCTTCGCCCATTTCCTTTTTTTCGTCTCTAAGAGCTGTAATTAATTCAGTAGAATCGTCCATTTGTGTTTTGATACTATCTTCAACTCTTTCTAAAGGACTGGCTAATTTGTCTTGTAGTTCTTTTACTTCGGATTTTAAGGTTTCAATTCTAGTGTTTAACGCATTAATCTTACTATTTTTTTGAGCTATTTCTTCGCTTTGATTGGCCGTTTCTTTCAGATATCCATCAATCTCATCGATTAATCTATCAACGGTAGCGTTGGTGTTCTTTACTTCTCTCTGTAATCTACTATTTTCTTCCTCAAAAGCTAGGATCTTTTTATTTATCTCATCTTGCATTTCAGAAGGAATTTCCGATATTGCAGACGCCTGTGTTACTTGCTCTAGTTCTTGCTGTAAATTATTACATTTGGTTTTATATATTACTATTTCTGATTGTAATTCTTCAATTAATTTGTTGTCTAGTAATTGCTTTAGGTTATCGTCAGTTTCTTTCTTTTCTTGTTTCTTAATACTTTCTAATTCTTGCTGTAATTCTTTTATTTGGAGTTCATAATTTTTAGCTATAATTTCTAATTGTTGATTGTCTACACTTAGAAGCTCTATATCGTCTACATGGACTTCTTCTTTACTTTTCTTTTTCTTCTTATCTTTCTTCTTTAGTTTGAGTTCCAGAGTTTGGATTTTCTCATTGAGTTTTCCCTTTTCCAATTGATCGTCCTGAATATATTTCTCTAATTGAGATAATTGCGTTTGAGAGGTTTCCGACAACTCTTTAATTCTTTCATTCGCCTTAGTTAATTCTTGGCTAAGAGAAAAGACTTGAGCCTTATATTCTTCTAATTCCATTTTTGTTTGTTCAAGGATTTCTTGTGAAGTATCGGACGCTTCTAGTAGGCTTGTCACGAATTCTCCTTCTTCTATTTGCGCTTCTTCCTTTTTTTTCTTCTTTTTATCCTTTTTCTTATATTTTTCTTCTAAAGCTTGATATTTATCCTTGAGTTTTTCGAGCTCTGCCCGATAGTTCTTGTTTTCTTTTTCTATATGTCTTACATGTTTTTTTGTAGTATCGGTGATTTCTTGAGATGATTGCTGGTTATTCATCAATTCATCTTCTAAAGTAGATAATTTTGATTCAAGAGCAGTTGTTTCTCCCTGTAAAGTTTCGATCGTTTTTCTTGCGGCTTCTAATTCTTCTATGAGTTCAGAGTCATCCAATTGTTTCTCCATGTTAGCAATGTGTGCCTTTAACAAATCAGTTTCCACTTTAAATGATTCGTTTTCAATTTTCAATTGTTCGGCTCTTTCGAGTTTTTCTAATAATTGTTTACTAGTGTCTTCTAATTCCCGCTGCAAATCAACGATGTCCCCTTGTAAATTTCGTCTCTCTCCTTCTAATAATTCTATTTGTTCTTTTGCATTTTTTAGATCAACTGATTCTTTGTAGGTAAAATCTTTTGCTTCTAATTCTGTAAGTTTTCTTTTTAACATCTTAATTTCGTTGTAGGAGGCTTCTTTATCTCTAGACATTTGTTTTATGATTTCTTGTGCATTTTCATCGTTGCTTTGATATTGTTCAACCGTGTTATTTAGTTGTTCGATTCTTCGATCTGCTTCCTTGAGAGCCTCTTTTAACTCTTCTTGATTGTCTGCTAAACCTTCCTTTTCTAAGCGAACGATATATTTATCAATTTCTAATTTCAAATCGTCAACTTCTCTATCTTTTTCTAAAATCTCTTGTCTTTGTGTAAAAATCATGTCTTTGAGAAACTTAATATCGTCGTCAACTTCAAGACCCAAATTTGAACTGGAACTCTTTAATGTACCAATTAAATTTTTCTGTTCTTGAATTGTGTAATTTAAACGAGCGATTTCTTCTTTTAAAGACTCGATCTTGCGTTCTAGCACAGATAGTGTCTTGTCCTTCACGTCGACTGAATCGATAATTCCTTTTATATCTCTATCCATCGTTTAATCAAGATCCTTTGTTAAAAATAATCTATATTATTCAATTTTTTTTTCTCATAAAATAAAATGAAGATTTACTCTAAAAAATCTTAGGGTTATTAGAAGGTAAAAAAATAATTGGGAAAGTAAATTAATTAAATCCCTTATAAAATCACTTTACAATGATTTCGAGCATTTTGTCCCCTGCTCTGATGCTATCTACTACAGCTTGGTCCGCATCAGACTGTACTTCACCGAAAATCGTGTGTTTATTGTTTAGCCAAGTTGTAGGAATATGGGTGATGAAAAATTGAGAACCATTGGTGTTTGGACCAGAATTTGCCATTGCTAATATTCCTGGCTTGTCAAAAGCCCTCCCACTACGAAATTCATCGGGAAAGGGATAACTTATATTCTGATCTTGATAAGGGAACGAGGTTACTCCTTTATTATTTGGTCCTCCATAACCTTTTCCAAGGGGATCACCTGTTTGAATCATGAAATCAGCAATAACTCTATGAAAGATAATCCCGTTATAAAACCCAGACTTTGCAAGGTGCAAAAAGCTCGCAACTGTCATGGGAGCGTCATTATCAAATAAAGTAAGATTTATATCCCCTTTATTTGTTTTAATTGTAACATCAGTCATAATAAATCTTAATAAGACGGAGTCTTTTAAAAGCATTCACATATTTTTTAATATTTCATAGTAAAAAGTTTTAAATTGAGTTGATAATATTAAGACTTTATATAAAATTTTAAATTGTATTTATCCGATTCTAATATGCCGCAAAAAGAAACTGGTGATATTTCTTACTTTTTTGACCCAAAAAGCATTGCCGTCATTGGCGCATCTGAAACTGCTGGAAAAGTTGGAAATACTGTTTTAAATAGTATAATAAAATCTGGATATAGTGGGAAAATAATCCCTATAAATCCCCGTTCAGACGAAATTTTGGGTTATAAAGCCTATAAAAGCGTGTTAGATGTTCCGAAAGAAATTGACCTTGCCATTTTTGTCATTCCAAGTAAATTCGTGCTCTCAGCAGCAGAAGAATGTGGGAAAAAAGGTATAAAAGGATTAATAATTATTACTGCCGGTTTTAAGGAGATCGGTGGAGAAGGCGTTGAGAGAGAAGATAAATTAATTGAAATTGGCAAGAAATATAACATGAGAATTCTAGGACCAAATTGCCTAGGGCTCATATGTTTAAATTATAATGGTTCATTTGCTGCTGATACTCCAAAAAAGGGGCATATTGCTATGATTTCTCAATCAGGTGCGATGTTAACCGGTATGATGGATTATTCAATGACACAGGCGTTTGGATTTTCTGCTAACATTAGCCTGGGAAATAAGGCAGATATGGGCGCAGTGGATTTTATTGAATATTTAGCAGATGACGAAGAAACAAAAGTCATATTATGTTATCTTGAAAGCATTAAAGACGGAGATCGTTTTCTAGAGGTCTTGCCTAAGGCAACGAGAAAGAAACCTGTTGTTATTTTGAAGTCAGGAGTAAGCGAAGCAGGAGCAAGAGCCGCCTCGAGTCATACGGGTGCTTTAGCAGGATCCGATATTGCCTACGATTTAGCTTTTGAGAAATGTGGCGTTATTCGAGCAAAAACTATAGAAGATCTTTTCGATTATGGTGAGATCTTTTTATATCAACCTATACCAAAAAATAACTCTTTTGCAATCGTTACAAACGCCGGAGGTCCGGGAATCGTAGCAACAGATGCTTTTTCTCGAGAAAATCTAAAATTTTCAGAATTTTCTGAAAGAATCCTCCACGAATTGAGGAATCAGTTGCCTTTAGAAGCCGCTATATTCAATCCTGTTGATATCGTTGGAGACGCTGCTCCTGATCGATATAGATTCACTTTAGAAAGCATTTTTGGTATAAAAAATGGAGCTTTAGAAAATGAAATTACTACCGAAGGCGCTTTAATAATCGTAACGCCTCAAGCTCAAACGAAACCAACTGAAGTGGCTAAGTTGGTTCATGAATTAAGTTCAAAATATTTAACTTATAAACCAATCGTGTGCTCGTTTATTGGAGAAAAATCAATTTCTGAAGGAAGAGAATACTTGAAACAAAATCGGATTCCTTGTTATCATTTTCCCGATAGAGCCGCACATTCGCTTAAAACATTAATCAAGCGAGGCGAATTCTTAAAATTAACTCCTATTGACGAGTTAGAAATCCCCACTTTTGAAGTGAATAAAGAAAGGGTTCAAGAGATTTTTGATGTCGCTCGAGATGACGGGAGATCCGTGTTATTAAGTTATGAAACTAGCGAAGTTTTTGATTGTTACGGTATAAAAGCTCCTAAAACTAGATTAGCTCGAACTCCTCGTCAAGCAGGAGCATTGCAAGAAGTAACTGGTAGGGCAGTCATGAAGATCGTGAGCCCACAAATCATACATAAAACTGATGTGGGTGGAATCGCATTGAATATTGAAACCCCTCAACAAGCATACGAGGCTTTCATTCAAATTATCGATAAAGTTAAGAAATTTGGCCCTGCCAACGCAAGAATTTATGGGATAGAAGTACAAGAAATGATAAACTTCAAGAAAGAGAAGAAAAGCAACGAGATCATAGTCGGAATGACTAAAGACCCGGGATTTGGGCCATTATTAATGTTTGGGTCAGGCGGTATATATGTTGATGTTTTTGCGGATATTCATTTTGCTTTAGCTTACAAGTTTACGAAAAATGATGCAAGAAAATTAATAGAAAGTACTAAAATATATAAGTTATTACAAGGAGTAAGGGGTGAACCATCCTCCGATATAGAGGCTATTCTTGATGTGTTATTAAGATTATCTCAACTAGTTAAAGATTTTCCAGAAATAGTAGAATTAGATATTAATCCCCTTTTAAGTTTTGTAAAGGGTTATAGCGCTGTTGATATTAAAATCACTATCCAATGTGATAGGCAAGCGTGTGAAGTAGTAGAATATTAAATAAAAATTAATCAAAAAAAAAAAGAAAAAAAGTGATAAAATTGGCAAAGCCTATTTACTTGTGCTCGTTAAGAAGGCGTTCAGGAAAAACCTTTTTGGCGATAGGAATGCTACAGAAGCTCCAAAAGGAAGGAAAGAAAGTTGCTTATTTTAAACCCATAGGAGTTCCTGTAGGGGCTCTCTCTGATAAACAAGATTATAGAGTTAGATTCATAATGGACAAAGTTTTTAAAACTGATTTACCTTACGAGGCAATATCTCCTGTATCAATTCCCTCTAGATATTACATCGATGCTATAGACGCAGATAAAAGGGAGGAGTGCACTAAACACATAAAAGAAGCATACGATAAAATCTCAAAGAATGTTGACTATGTTATCATTGAAGGGTCTCCGACGATAAGGAGCTTCGTTAGGGTTGGAATTGATGACGTGTCAATCGCTCAAGCTTTAGGAATCAATGAGTTAGTATTCGTGCAAACAGAATCTTCCGATAGAGTAATAGATAACTTTTTCTTCACGAAGAATTACTTTGAATTTAGAAATATTAACATTAAGGGACTCATATTTAACGCCATTGACTTTGACTATATTCCACGGATAGTAGAGTTATATGAGAATCACATAAAGAGATACGGCATCCCTATAATCGGAAAAATAGAAAAAAGCATGAAATTACTTGCTCCAAGGGTTTCTGAGATTCAAGAAGCCATAGGAGGCGAGTTAATTAATGAGAGTGCTTCTGCAGGATTACAAAACTGGGTACGGACGTATATCGTAGGCGCAATGAGAACTCAAGCAGCGTTAAAATATTTAAGGCAAGCAGAAAGCGCAGCAGTAGTCACGGGCGGTGATAGAGCAGATTTGATTCTAGCAGCCTTAGAAACTGACGTTTCTTGTTTAATCTTGACGGGATTCATTCAACCAGACACAAAAATCATTACAGCTGCTAACGACAAGGGTGTCCCAATAATTCTCAGTCCTTCAGACACCTATACGACGCTAAGAAACATGGAGAGGATGGAGACGCGGATTCAAGAAGACGAACTTGAAATCATAACGGAATTAATGGAAAAACACATGGATTGGGACCTTCTCTTAAAATAGTTATATTTTAAATTCCTAAACAACAATTAATTCCAGAACCTTTTTATTAATTTTACATTTTTTCATAGGAACATATTCTATAAAGATCAATTTTATAAAGCATTGAATTCAATGCAATTAATAACAAATATACATGAAAAAGAAAACCATATAAAGTGATAAAAACATGTCAGAAGCAGCATTTATTGGCGCTATTGTTCTATTTATCATCTATTTGCTTGTAGTTACTTTATTCCTAAAGATTGCTTTAAACATTATCGGGGCAAAGAAAACTGATTTTGGAGAAGTCTTCATAACAGCTCTTATTTGTGCGATTATTGCCGCAATTTTCACATTTCTCGGAGCTTCTCCCATAGGAATACTTTTCATCATAATAGGTGTTATTATCATCATCTATTTCATAGGACAGCGCCACGACATCGGATTTTGCCTAGCTATCATTGTAGTTATTGTAGCCTTGGTTGTTTTTATAATCGTATATATAATTGTAGTAGCAATCTTGGGTTTATTCGGAATTGTTCTCTCCATATTCGTTTAAATCAAATATTTTTTTTTCTGTTTTATTCATTTATAACATCAAATAGAACCATCTTTACGGTAGTGTAAAGTATAAATATGTTATATCCTTATATCCTATAAGTTAAATCTATTGATTTATACTTACAAATCTAGCATAAAGAAAATGAAATTATTGCGAACACCGGACGAGAGGTTCGAAAACCTCCTTGATTTTCCCTTTGAACCTCATTATGTAGAAATTGATGAAATCAGAATTCATTATGTGGATGAAGGACCCAGAGATGGAGAAATAATACTCCTAATGCATGGTGAACCTTCCTGGAGTTATTTATATCGTCACATGATACCTCCCCTCGTGGAAGCAGGATATAGAACGGTAGCTCCTGATTTAGTAGGTTTTGGTAGGTCTAATAAACCAGCGGAAACAAGCGACCATACATATCGTAAACATGTTGAATGGATGACTAAATTGGTAAAAGAGGTTGATCTTCAAAAAATCACTTTATTTTGTCAAGATTGGGGTTCATTAATCGGTCTAAGAGTTGCGATCGAAAATCAAGAGCGTTTCAGCAGGATATTCCTTACAAATGGGGGGTTACCAAATGGAAGCCGAGATCCACTACCAGCCTTTTTGATGTGGCGTGAAATGTCATTATCCATGCCTAAATTTTCTCTTAAAACGGTCATGCAAGGGGGTACTCACGGTAAATTATCAAAAGATATCATAAAAGGCTACGAAGCGCCATTTCCTGACGAATCATATAAAGCTGGACCTCGTATCATGCCATCGCTAGTTCCCGTGAGCACGGACGATCCTGAACATCAAAATAACATTGACGCGTTCAGAAAATTTAAGGAATGGAATATACCCTTTATAACAGCGTTTTCAGATAAAGACGCGCTTTCTAGAGGCGGAGAAAGAGTTTGGCAAAAATATGCTCCGGGAGCAAAAGGGCAAAAACATACGACAATTAAAGATGCTGGGCATTTTGTACAAGAAGAAAAAGGTTCAGAGTTAGCTAAAGTATTAATTCAGTTCATGAAAGATAATTCAATATAACATATTTTGTATCCACTTATCCTTTTTTTTTAACCATATTGATGAGTTCATGGTTCGAGAAAGTTTTGAACCTCCTCCATGAAACGCTCATACTGCTCTCGACGGATGTTGTGACCCGCACCTTCAATCTTGACCCATTTACAATCCTTACTTAAATCTACTAAATCTTGAGCCATTTTATCTTTCGTAATTCCCTTATCTGAGGTTATCAAGAGAATCGGACATGAAATGTTCTTTATGATTTCTTTCCAATCACGAGCGTCTTCTAGTAATCCGATAAGTATTTTTGGATTCTTTTCCCTGAAGAGTATTTTCGACTCTGCCCATGGTTGTACTTCCTCGTCAGACCACGTGGGGCTCCTCTTGTGACAGCTTTTTACTAAATCCTCGTAAGTTCCTTTAAATAAACGAGGAAGGATTAATTTTGCTAAAAACTTAAATACTCCCATCTTGATTTTTGACATTCCTTTTGTTCTAAAAGCTGGATCTTCCAGTATTATTCTATTCACTAATTCTGGATATTTCGAGGCGACCATTGTTGTCATTGCTGCTCCCATTGAATGTCCCATTATTTGAGCGCCCTCTAAATTAAGAGATTGAATTAACTTTGCGATATCTTGCGCCATCAAGTCATATGAAAACTCGTTTTCTGGGGTTTCTGTTTGCCCATGGCCTCTTGCGTCTGGCATTATTACTCGATATTCTTCAGATAACCTCTCGGCCACTGGAGAAAAGCATAATCCATTGTCCATAGCTCCATGTAATAAAATTACTGGTTTTTTGTTTCCATTTCCGTGAAAGTAGTGGATTTTATTATCGTCGTATTTTACATAATCAGATTTCCATTCCATTTTTTCCATCCAACTTAATATATATGTCTCTAAATCTATAAGCTAATAATAAAGGTTAAACTTATTTTAAATTTTTTAATCATCTTGAATAGAAAGTTTCTTCCACATCTTTTCGTAAACTATGAGAAAAAGGGCTAAAACTATGTAAATCAATGTTATATAATCAGAAGCTCCAAAAAAGACATTATAGTAGATATTAATAGAAGTATGGAGCACGATAGCTCCTAACAAATTTCCTTGAGATTTAATATAATACCAAGTGAATATTATCCCAAAAGGGATGTTATATAAAAATCTATACAGAAGTCCTATCCAACCTCCCCCTGCAAATCCAATAAAATGCAGAGGAGCATGCCATACGGACCATATGATTCCAATAATGAGACCTGATAGCAATGGATTATATTTTTTTAATAAAAGTGGTGTTGCATATCCTCTCCATCCAAGTTCTTCGTTTCCTCCTCCAAAGAAGAAAACATGTGGAAATACCAATGTCATGGATAATAGCGGTATGAAATAATTCACATCTATAGATATGGTTCCCACCAGAACGACAATAATTAGACCTCCTAATCCAATTACTAATGGAATAAAAAACGCAATGAGAAGATATATATTTTTTCCTTCAATCCCTTTAATTGGTTGGAGCAAATTTGATACGCCAGGATTCGAAGAATACAATCCAGAGATCAAGAAAGATGCTATAATAGATACGACTATAAGAACGATGATATCAAAGAGAAAGTAATCAAAATTAATATAATTAAGATAAAAAAAAGGAAACGATAAAAGGCCTGAAAGGAAACTGACTATCAAGATAATGCTAAAAGTTTTCCACCTCATCTTTTTAGAACTATCTTCACGATCAGACTCTGATCTTGAAGCTAGAATTGTAGCTGAAATCGAGGGACCAAATACTCCTATCAGACAAATCCAATTTAATAAAACAAAATCTCCAAGCGAAAGAAGTGGTGCTAAAAACTAGATACTCCACGAAATGGTGAAGGTGAGGGTAAAAAATAATAGTAGTTTACGCAAAATCTCGTCTATTTGCCTATCAGCCATATTAATCGTCTATAAATTCTTTTTTTTGGTTAATAATATATTTATGATACTTCTTTCTATAAAAAATATATTCTATTCCGTTTTTCATTAAGAAGTACCGAAAAAACACAATTTTTCAGATGGCTTTCCCAAAAAAGTCGTTTTTCTAAGAGTTTTGACTAAAAGTTAAAAATCCTAACTAAAAGTTAATCATTTTCATCCTTTTGATCGATCTCGATCATTAATATTGTTTTTTTTTATTCATTTAAAATAATTCAAACAGATAGAATAATGTTATGAAAACATTTATAGCATTTCGTTTTTTCGAAAAAATGTATGAACACGGCGCGCAAATATTCCAAAATGATCATATTTTTATATGAAAAACAACATTTGTCACATAAGAATAAAAACTCTTATGAGGTAGATAAAAAATGAGCAAAATCGAAAACGATATAGATCAAAGCTTTGGGAAGTATGAAAAAATTAGGGAATGCTTGAGTGGTTTAAGCGAAATTATGACCATTAATTTTCGAGAAAACAACATTTATTATCAAATGGGAATGGATAACCTTAAAGCATTACATGAAAACCTTGTAGATATGCTAAAAATAGCTCATGAGCCACGTAAAGTGAGAATGCGAATTCGAGAAATTGAGAATAACGAGAAAGAACTCGGAAACGAACTATTATTATAATTTTTTTTCTATTTTTTTATTTTTAAAGACCCTGAACGATTAAAATTCATTCTTATTTTCCGATAATTACCTTGTCTTTTTATGTCCCTTCATATAAATATATAAGAGATATAAAACTAAATTTTAATGGATATTTCTGTAAAAAACAAAATTTAAAAATCCCATACTTTGGAAAGCCAGAATGGCAAATTATAAATCTATTGTTTCAAAACTGCAAAAACATTATTCTGCTGTAGATAATGTGATAGTAATCAAAGGAGGCAAGCGTGTATTTAACACCAAGGGTTTTGATATTAGTAAAGACATGAAATCTGTTATAGCAACTTGGCAAAGCGGTCAGGGACAATCGGTTTCGGTATCTGGAATTAAATACTCAATATTACAGTGCGCTCCAGAACGATTCATAGCTACAAATAGGCACAAAAAAGGACATCTGATTGGAGCTACAACACCCGATAAGAGTACTTACCTGTTAGCTCACGTTAAACCGAAAGCTAAGGATTGGTTTCACGCAGCCTATCCTATTGTAGCAAGAGCTGCAGCAATGATTCAAGATGGTTCATTTGAAGATTCTTTTACGCCTAAAATGGAAGTAATTAGAACTCCAAGTTCGGATGCTGGAGGAAATCTAGAGGAAAGTTATACGCCCCAAGCTCCTCAAATCGATCCTTTCCTAAAAGCTGAAATTGAAGGATTATTACAATGGATTAAAAATCCAAATGGTTTACAAGCATATATTACCCAGGCTCTGCAAACAAATGATCCGGTATTAATTTTTAAATTAAGTCAGATATATCAAGAGCTCTATTCTATTTGTCACGACTAAAATTTGAGTTGTTTACACAAATTACATTATCTTTTAGCATTATAGTTAAATATTAAATGCTTCAAATATTGATCTCTGATATATTTTTTAGCTACCCATAATTAGAAAAAAACCATGTACTGTAAGAATTGTGGAGCAGAAATAAAAATCGAGGATTCTAAATTCTGTATTAAATGTGGAAATTTACTCTCTGAATCAAGCCAAACTATTGAAATGGAAGCTAAACCACGCAAGAGATTGTTAAGCCTCGATTTTTTCAAGGGATTAACAATTTTGCTCATGGTATTCGTAAACACGGTTGGTCAATTTACATATACTCCTTCTTGGACCAGGCACGCAGTTGATTTTGGCCTTACATATGTGGATTTAGTTGCTCCTTTTTTTGTATTCATGATGGCACTTAACTTCAAATCGTCGTTTTTACGTCGCATGAAAGAGTTACCCAAGTTAAAAGCGTATTTAAGAATCATTGGACGATATCTCATATTTCTCGGGTTAGGGCTTGTTTTAACCATTAATAAAGATTCAGAGGGAAACTTTTTCTTTCGCTGGGGGACTCTACAAGTACTTGGTATGGCCGGATTATTATTATTGCCATTGATCGTTCTCCCTGCTTTTGCCAGGCTAGTTATCGGGATCGTTGGGTTAAGCGTGCATCAATTCTTATTAGAAACGAGTTTTAAACAAATAATTTACGATGGAGTCGAGGGAGGATTCTTTGGTTCTCTTTCTTGGGGAAGCATGATGATTATTTCTTCAGTGTTGGCTGAAGGATTATATAAATACCTGAATGAGAGCAAGGAAGATGGCCAAAAAGCGATGTTTCTTTACTTTCTCCTTGGCGGAATCTTGTTAACAACAATCGGAATTATTTTAAATTCATTTTCTTTAATACATTTTAATTTCGTGATTAGCAGGCAATATATGACTGCTTCCTACGTGGTAATCAGCATTGGTATATCTTCCTTTTTCTTCTATGGTTTATTTTATCTCATCGAGATTTTTGGAAAAACGCACGATTTATTTAAGAAGGATAATTTCATAAGTAAATTAGGTAGAAATTCGTTTTTCCTATTCATAATTCATATATTACTTATATCCTTAATAGTTCCAATAATTCAAGAAGATATTAATGTCGTTTTAATCTTCCTGCTTGGATTTATTAATGTTTTTTTAATTTGGCTTTTAGGATTTTTTATGTATAATGGAGAAATATTTATCGTTGTGTGATACCTAAACACATTTGAATCAAAGTAGAGCTGTGAACTGAGAATTTTTTCATGAGAAAGTATTTTAAATTTGTGTGTTAGCCGTACATAAATCCTAAAAAAAAACTATTTTTAAAAACTCAAATTTTCATTTTTTATTTGGAGATGGTATAAGATGATTAGGGAAGAGATGAATTTGAAATCGTTTACGCACGATCTATCAGAAAAAGCAGACATTAACTTCGAAAACCTAAAAAAATCAATCCAAGGACTCTATGAAATATTAAAAATTACCCTCGACAAGGACGATCTTTATTATAAATTGGGACTGGAAAACATTCTTGGAGTTTACCAAAATTTCTTGGAATTGATGCTTAACGACTATGGCGCCAGGCAGTTCATGCGGAGACTAAGAAACTCTGAGGTAGACATCGACATACCATTAGATTTCATGATGGAAAAAAAAGGTAATAAGAAATAAGAAAGTTAAATATTTCGGTCTTTTTCACGGGATTTTTACCTTTTCCTTTTTCACGCTAACCAAGAGATAAAGAACATCATTTCAAGATTTTCCCGGTTTCTAAAAACCATAAGTATAAATCCAATTCTGCTAATGTAAGGTTTAACTTGGATGCTATATCTTTTAAGAGGTTTTCAACTTCCAAATACTTCTTTTTAGTCAGAGTTTTTGGCCGTTGATATAATTCATATTTCACTAATAAATCAATTATGTGAAAATCTACGATGGCGTAATTTTTATACCCAATATTTCTCAAAAAATGGCTCGCTTCTTTATAACCTATCCCTTTCATTGTCTTTGAGATCCAGTCTCGTAATTCTTGTTCGTTTCCATATTGGTTTAACTTATCCTCAAGCATGGATATGTAGTTTTGATCTTCAGCAATGTATTTTGCTCTCAGGTTTGGAAATCGATATCCCAATTCCTTGAATCTTTCTGAGAGTTGAGTTTCTGAGAAACTAAGAAAACCATCTCCCACGCCCTCGTGCACTTCAATGCATTTTTCTGCTCCACAATTTGCGGTCATTACACAGAAGCATAATTCTTTAAATATTTTCGAGATTGATTCTTGTTTGATATCAGTAAATTCCTGAATTCTCTTGTCAACAAGATTTTTGATCTCGCTATTTATTAAACTTTCAACTGATATTATTAGCTCCTTCATTTATTTCCAGAATAAATGATAGAATATATTTACAATTGTTAAGAAATATAAGCAATGTAATTAAATTTAGGGGACAATTGAAATAGAAAAAAAAATTTATAATTAAGTTACTCCTTCCATTCGTACGGTTTTGGACCTGCAAATATCAAGAGAATCGCTGGAATCAGTATTGGGA
>Ga0180437_10006141_pt1 | contig 16142 bp, 13 predicted proteins | sample SS_ome_4_FD_132410 | JGI IMG/M metagenome (GOLD analysis project Ga0180437, IMG submission 132410) | Hypersaline lake sediment archaeal communities from the Salton Sea, California, USA - SS_3_D_1 metaG | ecosystem: Environmental > Aquatic > Non-marine Saline and Alkaline > Hypersaline >...
GAGTAGATTTGTTTTTTAGCGTCTTCGTTGTCTTTGTACTGCTCGGCTTGCTTGTCTAACTCTTGGTCGATCTCTGCATCAGCAACTTCAATCTTTTCTTTTTTATTGATTTCGCGGACAATGAGAGCGGCTTTAACCCGGCGCATTGCCTCGGGAGCAAAGTCAAGCTTGAGTTGGGCCATGTCTTTTTTAACACTGGCGAGATAATCTTCCATTTTCATGCCTTGAGCCGCGGCATTACGTTCAAGTTCCTGAAGCATTTTATTAACTTCTTCATTTACCAGGATTTCCGGAATGTCGGCAAAGCGGGTGTTGGCAATAAGCTCTTCAAAGATTTTATTTTCAAGCTTATGCTCCTGCTCATGCTCAGCTTCGTGTTCAAGATTATGCTTGAGCATTTCTTTTAAGGCCTTAAGATCAGCCTGGCCAACAGATTTGGCAAATTCGTCATCAATTTTTGGTGCTTCAAGTTCATAAACGCCGTTTACTTTTACTTTGATGTCGACTTTTTTACCAGCCAGGTTTTTTTGAAAGTGTTCTTCTGGAAAATCCAGCTGAAAGGTTTTTTCATCACCAGCCTTAAGTCCGACCAATTGATCGGTCATGCCAGGAATGTAGTTTTTTTCTGAAAGATAGACTTGAAAATTTGGGCTTTTACCGCCTTCAACAACCACGCCAGCTTGCTCCATTTCCATGTCGACAATGATTTTATCTTCTTTAGTTGCCGGGCGTTCAACAATTTTTTCTTTGGTTTGCATCTTGGCAAGGTCACCTAATACTTTCTCAACTTTTTCATCGGGGATTTCAATTTTTTCTTTTTTAATTTTGGCGGTTTTATAATCACCAAGCTTTTCAATTTCCGGCACTAGAGCAACGGTAACTTTAAAGCTGATCGTATTTCCCGGGGCAAGCTTTTCAACATTGATCTCAGGTGAGCCAACAGTTTCCAAGTCTTCGGCCATAATTGCTTCAGTATAGTTTTTTCTCACAATTTGCTCTAAAGCTTCTTCCAAGATGGCCATTTCACCAACGCGCTGTTTAATCATTTCATAAGGCGCTTTGCCCGGACGAAATCCCGGGATTGAGCTTTTTTGCGAAAGCCGCTCGGCCGCCGCATGTAAAAACGGCTCAACTTCTTCCGGAGTGATAGTAAAGTTGAATTCAACTGTTGATTTGGGTTGCTTTTGTATTGTATATGACATGATAAATAATTTATTTATATAGTAGGTGGAGTATACGTAAGATTTTTTGATTTGTCAACTCAAGCCTTGACAGGCGGGGCAAAATGTGGTATGACATAAGGAAAGGAGGAGGCCAGATGAGCAGTGACTGCGATAGGTTCGAAAAGATATTGCAAAAGCTCAAGACAGACGAGGATCTCACGGAAGAAGAGATCAACTTCTACATCGCTCACGAGGATACGTGCGAGCGGCCGGACCACAAGGCCCCGACCTGGGAGACTTTCGCGAAGGACCCAGAGACTAAGCCGATCGCCGACGCCATTGCGGCAGATATTCTCCACGACCTTGAGTCCCTCGAGGAGCCTGATGAAGAGCCTGACGAGCACTGAGCTTCGTCGCCTTGTTCAATTCTGCCGGGTTCGTACTTGCGAGCCCGTTTTTCTTTTGGGGTTGACGGGCAGGGTGGAGTGCGTTAACGTATAAAGGCTTGATTGTTAGAGAAAAACAAGGAGGCGAGCTATGACATTGCTTCTTGAACGAGGAACAAAGCCGAATGGGCTCGGAGTCAAGACATTCGGCCTGGGAGAAGAGGAGATTGTCTATCTCGGCAATTACGAGATCAGTCTGAGGGATTTTTTGATGGCGGCTTACTACGTGCTGACTAACACGAACCTGCAGGAGGACGATCCCCGGCGTCAGTTCGTTGAGTGCGTGCGTTCAATGCAGGAGGTGGAGGGTTGGAATGCCGATGAGCTCAAGCGGTTGAGCACCGATGTTCTGCCGATTCCGATCGGAGATGAGGAGGAAGAGCGGCCGGAGGATTGATTCTTGTGTCGCGAGGTATTCTGCCGGGTTCGTATTTGCGAGCCCGTTTTTTATTAAAAAAACACCGCCCAATTTTGGACAGTGTTTTTATGTTTTTCGATTTACAGCATCAGGCCGATAATCAGGAGCGCTACGATGTTCAGAATCTTAATCATTGGGTTAATTGCCGGGCCGGCCGTGTCTTTGTACGGGTCGCCGACTGTGTCGCCGGTTACGGCGGCGGCATGAGCTGGTGAGCCTTTGCCACCGTAGTTGCCTTCTTCAATATATTTTTTGGCATTATCCCAGGCCGCACCACCCGTGGTCATTGAGATTGCGATGAATAGGCCGGTTATAATTGAGCCTATCAGGACTCCGCCCAAGGCCTCGGGTCCGAGGATGAGGCCGATAATTATTGGGACAAGCACGGGAATGAGTGCGGGTATAATCATTTGCCCTAAGGCGCCTTTGGTTACAATGTCAACGCAGCGGGCATAATCCGGCTTGGCTTCGCCATCCATAATACCGCGGATTTCTCTGAACTGGCGGCGGACTTCTTCAACAACCTTGCCCGCGGTTTTGCCAACCGCTTCCATGGCAAACGCGCCAAACAGATATGGCAAAAGGCCGCCAATAAACAGACCAATGATAACGCGGTAATCAGCCAGGTTAAAGGTAAAGCCCATTCCTTCGCCAGCTGCATCAGCCAGTTCTTGCGCATAGGAAGCAAAAAGCACTAAGGCGGCGAGTCCGGCAGAGCCAATAGCGTATCCTTTGGTTACTGCTTTGGTGGTGTTGCCAACTGCGTCCAGTGGATCGGTGACGTTTCGAACTTCTTCAGGCAGTTCAGCCATTTCGGCAATGCCGCCGGCATTATCAGTAATCGGGCCGTAAGCATCAATGGTAATAATAATACCGGTGAGCGATAACATGCTCATGGCGGCAATGGCAATTCCGTAGAGGCCGCCAAAATAAAACGCTGCCCAGATTCCAAGGGCAATCACGATCAAAGGCAGGGCGGTTGACTTCATGCCAATGCCCAAACCGGCAATAATATTGGTGCCATGGCCGGTTTCACTGGCTTTGGCAATCTTTTTTACTGGGTTAAATTTAGTTGAGGTGTAGTAGTCAGTAATAATTACTAAAAGAGCGGTTACCACCAGTCCAACAAGTGAGGCAAAAAACAGGTTGTTTATGTCAGCCGGGTTGTCAAATACACCCGCAAGCATCCACTTGGTTACCGGATAAAACAGAATTGCCGCAACAACACCGCTTACAATTAATCCCTTATAAAGTGCGCCCATGATATTTTGTTTTTTACCAATGCGGATGGCAAGCGTACCAATAATTGAAGCAATGATTGCTACTGCACCTAAAACCAATGGATAGAGAACAATGTTCGGGGCAGTCGGGAAGATGAGTGAACCAAGTAGCATGGCCGCCACTGCAGTCACGGCATAGGTTTCAAAAAGGTCTGCCGCCATGCCGGCGCAGTCACCTACGTTGTCACCTACGTTATCGGCAATTACGGCCGGGTTTCTTGGATCGTCTTCTGGAATGCCGGCTTCGACTTTACCAACTAAATCGGCGCCAACGTCAGCGGCCTTGGTGTAAATGCCGCCGCCCAAACGGGCAAAGACTGAGATTAAACTTCCGCCAAAGCCAAGGCCAATCAAAGCGCGCAAATCGCCGGTCGCGGCAAAAAAGCCAGCCACACCCAAAAGTCCGAGTCCGACCACAAGAAGTCCGGTAACTCCGCCGCCGCGAACGGCCACCATCATGGCTTCTTTCAATCCTTTTTTTGCAGCTTCGGCCGTGCGGACATTGGCGCGGACTGAAACATGCATGCCGATGTAGCCGGCGGCAGCTGAGAGAATGGCGCCGACAGCAAAACCGAGGGCAACCTTAATGCCGAGTCCGATCCAGAGTAAAATAAAAATCACTACACCAATTCCGGCAATGACTTTGTACTGACGATTAAGATAAGCGCGGGCCCCTTCTTGGATTGCCAGGGCAATGCCTTTCATTTTGCCGTCGCCCTGCGGCAGTTTTAAGATCCAGCGAATCAGGATCAGGCCGTAGAGAATAGCAATGATTGGAGCGATAATCGCAAGAGCAATCGGTAGATTCATATTTTTATAATATTGAATAGTGAGTTAGTTTGCGCTCTTAATAATAGAGACTTCAGTTTAATTTGTCAATCATAATTTTCACACCTTTTCATTTGACAAAATCTTTTTTAAGATTAAGATTTATGAGAAAATATATTATGTACCCGGGTTTTATCCCTTGACAGGTCTATTGAATTATGGTAATATCTTGTACATGAAAATTAGATTTTGGCCATATTTTTGCGAGTTCTAGTATTTGGCTAAACCTAGTTAATTTTCCAGCCTTTTAAGCAAATTTTCATGATTTTTGGCTGAATTTAGGTAAATTTTGCCGGGGCGGGAGAACAATGGAGTTTATATAAAAATCACAATTAAAAAATTTAGTTTACAAGCATTCCTGGGAGTATATAAGATACTTGGTGTTATTCTGAAAGGTGCTGGCGCGATTGTCATAACTGCGCTCACGCCGTTTAGGTGGATCGGAGAAAGAATTCTCAGGGTTTTTATTTTGCTTGGATACAGAATGTATAATTTATTGCGCAACCGGCTGGGCCATGTAATCATGCCGGCCAAGAATACATTTATGTATCTTTTTACCAACCGCTATACAATTCATGCGGTGATCGTGGGTATTGCCGTGTTTACCGGTGCTTCAAGTTTGAGTGCGCACGAAGTAAGAACAGAAAGATTTGGTGAAGGAAGCCTTCTTTATTCCATTGTTGGCAATCAGGAGCTTGAGCTTTATGAAGAAACCTTGGATCTTGATTCATTAAAACAAGTAAAGGAATACAATGGTAAAGACGCGCTCGCGGTTTTGCCGCAGGTTGATTATTCAGAGGTAGCGCGCGGCGAACTGGTACAGACCGTGGCCGAAGGCAGTGCCTTGGCAGTGCCAACAATTTCTGAGGGCGGTGACTCGGTGGCACCGCGTGACAAGGTTGAAGACTATGTTGTTGAAGAGGGCGACACGCTCAATATTATTGCTTCAAAATTCGGCATTAGCTTAAGCACTCTGCTTTGGGCAAATAATTTGTCATCTTCGAGTTATATTCATGTTGGTGATAAGCTAATAATTATGCCAGTGTCAGGTGTTTTGCATAAAGTATCCAAGGGCGAAACAGTGGCGGGCATTGCTAAAAAGTATCAGGCAGAAGCATCTGAAGTGATTGAATTCAACAAGTTGGCTGACGGCAGTGATATTAGGATCGGTGAGAAGTTGGTCGTGCCCGGTGGCGTGAAGCCGGCGCCAAAACCGGTTACAACAACTCGCTATACTGCGCCGGTTTCAAGTATTTTTTCAAGCAATCCGCCGCCTGGACGCTCACCCGGTTCTGGCACCAGACTTTTGTGGCCAACCTCTGGCTACCGCATTACCCAGTATTATCATTGGCGCCATCATGGCTTAGATATTGCCGGAACTTACAGTGACCGCATTTATGCATCAGAGGGCGGTGTGGTTACCCGCGCCGGTTGGTGGGGCGGCTACGGCCTAATGGTTGAAGTTAACCATGGCAATGGCATGGTGACCCGCTATGCTCATGCATCAAAACTTTTTGTGCGCGTGGGTGAGCGCGTGTCACGCGGTCAGACAATGGCAATGATTGGTTCAACCGGCTGGTCAACTGGTCCGCACATTCACTTTGAGGTAATTATTGGCGGCGCCAAGTACAACCCGCTTAGCTATATTCGATAAACAAATAAAAAACGACCCTGGAGACGGGGTCGTTTTTGGTTTCATTGTTTATTCTACCCGAGGCCGGTATTGTAATGCTTCGGCTACGTGCTTGCTTAATATCTCGTCAGCCGCCTCAAGATCAGCAATTGTGCGGCTTAGTTTTAAAATGCGGAAATAGGCGCGGGCTGAGAGGTGGAGCTGCTCCACTGCCTGGCGTAGAATGGCTTGTGATTCTTTGTCAGTAGAGCAAAAGTGCTTGACTTGCTGATTAGACATTTCTGAATTGGTAAAAATACCGGTGCCCTTGAACCTGTTTTCTTGAATTGTGCGGCTGGCTTGTACGCGCGCGCGAATATCTTTTGAAGATTCGCCCAGTTCGTCAGACTCAAGTTTTTCAAATTTAATCTTTGGTACATCAACGTGCAGATCAATGCGGTCTAAAAGCGGGCCGGATATTTTTTTATTATAATTTATTATCTGTACTGGCGAGCAGGAGCAGTTGGTGTATGGATCGTTGCCGTAGCCGCACGGGCAGGGGTTTCTTGCGGCAATCAGCATAAATTTTGCAGGAAAGGGAATGGTGCCGGCAACGCGTGAAACTGTAACTAAGCCGTCTTCCATGGGCTGGCGCAGGTTTTCCAGTACTTGGCGTTCAAATTCTGGAAATTCGTCCAAGAATAATACGCCGCGATGGGCCAGGCTGATTTCTCCGGGCCGCGGCCAGGTACCGCCGCCAACCAAGGAAACGCCGCTGGCGGTATGGTGCGGGCTGCGGAACGGACGTTTGGTCATCAGAGACTGATCGGCGGGCAGCTCGCCGGCAACTGAATATATTTTTGTAATCTCCAGAGCTTCGTCTAAATTGAGATCAGGCAAGATGCTCGGGAGGGCGCGGGAAAGCAGGGTTTTACCAGAGCCGGGCGGCCCGGACATGAGTACGTTATGCGCACCGGCAGCAGCAATTTCTAGAGCGCGTTTTACATGCTCCTGGCCCTTTACATAGGCAAAGTCATATTCGGATTGGTTGATTTCATCCTTTGTGTCAATGGTTGCCAGGGGGAATGGCTCAATGATTTTTTCGCCCTTAAGATGATTTACCAGCTCTTCCAAATCATTGACTGGAAAAATATTGGGGCCAGGCACTAAACTTGCTTCGGCGGCATTGCTTGCGGGCACATAAAATGATTCTACCCCGAGCTTTTTGGCAGCCATGGCCATGGCCAAAACTCCGTGAATTGGCCGGAGACTGCCGTCTAAAGATAGTTCACCGGCAAACAGTTCTTTTGGCTGCGTGGCAAAGGTGTCGGGGATTTGATCGGTGCGTTTTAAAATGCTAGCCGCAATTGGCAAATCAAAGCTTGGGCCTTGTTTTTTAAGATCAGCCGGTGCCAGATTAACCACGGTTTTGCCGCGGGGAAAATAAAGCCCGGAATTTTTAATGGCCGAGCGGACGCGCTCTTTTGCCTCCATAACCGCGGCGTCAGGTAATCCGACAATTAAAAAATGAGTGCCACCAGAGGTGTCAGCTTCTACTTCAACTAGTTCTGAATCCAGGCCAATAATGGCCATGGTATAGATCTTAGTCGCCATGTTGCTTTTTGCGCCAATAATGAGTTAAGGCAATAATGCAGCCGCAAAATATCATCAGGTCAGCCAAGTTAAAGAATGAATAGGGGTGGAGGTAAAAGTAGTCAATGGTGTAGCTGTAAAGAATTCTATCAGTAAGATTACTCAGACCACCAGTAAAAATTAATGCCATTGGATAAAACCAGTCGGTACGTTTAGCAATTAAAGAATATATCATACAAAAGCCGAGCAAGCCGAGGATGATAATGCCGAGAGAAATAATCAGCCACATCGGAATACTAATGCCAAAAGCCATGCCATGGTTTTGGTGGAGAAAAACACTCAGGAGTCTTGGGATAATAAAAAGCTCCTCTGTTGGGAGCCTTGTTTCAATTATATATTTTAATAATCTATCGAGTAAAAAACCCAGACCAATCAGTATAATAAATAATATGACCCGGGTTTTAAAATTTTTTACATTTCTTGGGTTAATACTTTCTTGCATTCGACGCAGGCGCTAGATGTTGGCCTTGCCTCCAGACGTTCTACACTAATTTCTTTTTTGCAGTATTTGCACACGCCGTACTTGCCATCATCAATTCTTTGTAAGGCATTGTTAACATCCCGGAGCTGTTTTTCCAGAGTGCGCTCCAGGGTAAGATTGTCACTGTATTGGGCTACTTCATTTGCATTTTCATCTTCTTTGTCACCAAGGTTGGGAAAATTTGCATCATAATCATCGGGGTTGTTCTTGTTTTTGGTGGTGAACTGCTTTAAATCAGCCTCAAGCCTTTCTTTGTCATTGAGTAGCTTTTCTTTGATTTTATCAAGTATTGCTTGCTCCATATATTTAGCCTATGTATCCATTATATATAGGAAAAGTATACTAGAAAAGGGCCAGGTCGTCAAGACTATTAGGGTAATTTTGGCAAAATGAAAACGGAGCACGGTTTGGCCCATATAGTTGTGACTTATGTGGCTCCGTGCTCCGGAGATGACAGTATATCTCCGGTTTGGAAGCCGCGATCTTGGCCCTAAGCCTAAGGCAAAGGTCGGGGCTTCCAATAGGAGAATCCTCAACTGGCATCTAGAAAGAGCTCTACTACCTATCTAGAGGCAGTGCCCCATTAGGGGTTGCCACACGATTGCTTTCTTTTGTTTTTGTTTTAAATAGGTATTTAGACGAGTAGTAGAGGGGAGACTATCCTGTCTCGAGACAGAATACCCCTCATTCAGAGAAGAGTATTTGGTTAAAGAGCTATTCTGTACTTATATTGTATCACAAATTTGTTCACTTGTCAATCCCTTATTTTAGCCAAAAAATGGCATTTTGGTGATTGTCAAAATATTGGCAAAAAATAAAAATGTGGATAAAAATAGTGATTATTCACAGATTTGTCCACATTTGGCAAAATTTGGCTTAAATATGACAAATGTCACCATTGGTGCTAATGATATAGGGCCCCAAAATATTGATAATTTGGCTTAAATTAGCAGAAATAATACTATTCTGCATGTATGATTCGAGGTGACTTAGGTTAAAGTCGCATGTTTTAGCTAAATTTTCAAGATTTATCCAGCCTTTTTGATCTTCGCTATAGAGAAAATCCACTAAATTGCCGTAATTATTGCTAATTATTAAAGATTCGCCAATATTGAGATAGCCGATAATAAATTCGTCTTCAGGGCCTTTTAACCAGTGTATGGTTGAATTGGTGATGCTTTGCTCTTGCCATGAGAGCATCTCATTTGAGGTCATTTCTACGGCTTTTGACCCGTCTGGTAGGGTGATGAGACTATAGGTGGGAAGGCCTTTTTTAACTTGATTCAGCCAATATTCGCGAAAATTGTGCAGCCAGATCGGATTATTTTCTTGATTCTGCTTAATTTTAAGAGTGAAAGTTGGGTTTCCCTGATCGCCCATTATAAATAGATCAAATGGGTTGGTAAAAAGTGGCTGAAAACTGGTTTCTGGGTTGTTGATTTTATCCAGACTTTGTTCATAGTGGGTGGCGGCAACTGATAGTTGGCTTGGGTTTTGAGGTATCTGAAGGAGGCTGGATTGCAGAGCTTGCTGCCAATTACTGCCGTGGGTCCAGACTAGGGTATTTTGAGGGATGGCCAGACTTCGGAGCTCTATTGATGCACCAGATGATTGTTTTTGGTTTTTCCAAATAATGATTTCATCATTTATTTCCAGTGACCAGGCCTGGGGCTTGGTTTGAATTGTGGCTTTCCATGGTTGAATGATTTCTGGAATATGGCCGGGGTTTGTTGCGCCATCAATGTACAGATATCCGGCAGCAGTGAGTGGTTCTTGGCCAAGGCCGTGCGTAACGGCAATATTTATAATGTCACTTTTTTTGGGCTTGGTCATTTCCGGCGCACTGATAAAATATATTTCTTTTTCCAATTTATTGATTTTAATTTCTTCAAATTCGGAGGGTGTTTTTCCACTAAGAACGAGGATGCCGAGCTGGTCATTTTGCTTAAAAATTGCTAGCTCGCTTGATTTTGGAGGAACAATGTCATTTAATGCATAATCAATTTCAGGAAATGGCTTGATTAATTTTATTTTTTGCCAAACCGGATCAGCTTTTTGGATTTTTAAATGCAGATAAAAGCTGGTGTCCTGGGGCGCCCAGGCAATCAGATTGTCAGAGGTAGCTAAGGCACGGACTGACAAGAAACCCAAAAGAATAACAATTAAAAAACTCCCTATGGCAAACTTTTGCCGTGGATAATGGTTTTTTAGATATCCAAGGAAAGTTTTTAGGGAGTTTTTCATTTGCATTTAGTTCTTTTTAAAGAAGCCGCGGCGTGGTTTTCGGTCACCACGTGCTGGCCCCCCTCGGCCTCTTGGCCGATCAAAGCCCCGGCCGTTGCCGCGATCTTGCGCGCCAGCTGGTCGAGCTGGTGGAACGTAGCCTTCGGCTTTGGTCATTGAGAGGTTAACGCGACCTTGATCATCGATTTCAACAACTTTAACTAATACTTCGTCGCCAATGTTAACCATATCAGTTACTTTATCAACGCGCCATGGTGCCATTTCAGAAATATGCACCAAGCCGTCTTGGTTTGGTAGGACCTCAACAAAAGCGCCAAAATCCATTAAGCGGACAACTTTGCCTTTGTACGTTTTGCCAACTTCAACCTCTTCGGTTAATGATTCAATCCATTCAATGGCGCGTTTGGCGCCCTCACCATCAGTTGAAGTGATAAAGACGTTGCCGTCTTGTTCAATGTCAATTGCCACGCCGGTTTTTTCAATGATTTCATTAATCATTTTACCGCCCGGGCCGATTACATCGCGAATTTTATCAGGATTTATCTGTATGGTAATGATGCGCGGAGCATACGGTGATAGTTCTTTGCGCGGTTCAGGGATTGCTTTTTCCATCACGTCAATAATTTTGATACGTGCGTCTTTACCCTGCTCTAAGGTGGCTCGGACCATATTTTTTGTCATACCGTGGGTCTTGGTGTCCATCTGGATTGCGGTAATTCCGGTTCGTGTACCTGCAATTTTAAAGTCCATACCGCCGGGTGAGTCTTCAAGGTCCTGAAGGTCGGTGACAATTTTAAAGTTATCATCTTTGTCAGAGGCCATGCCCATGGCAATACCCGCAACAGTTGCTTTGATTGGTACGCCAGCGTCCATTAGGGCCAGACTAGAACCGCAGGTTGAAGCCATTGAGCTTGAACCATTTGAACTTAAGATTTCTGATACAACGCGAATGGTGTAAGGGAATTCTTCTTTTGACGGCAGAACCGGGAGAAGGGCTTTTTCTGCCAATGAACCGTGGCCGATTTCTCGGCGGCCTGGCCCGCCTAAGCGGCCGGTTTCACCAACACAGTATGGTGGAAAGTTATAATGATGCATGTAACGCTTTTTGCCTTCGATTTCCATACCTTCCAAAGTCTGTTCATCAGACGGTGAACCTAGGGTTACTACTGAGAGTGCCTGGGTAGCGCCCCGGGCAAAAAGGGCTGAACCGTGCGTGCGTGGCAGAGTGCCGACTTCGGCATTGAGTTCGCGGATGTCGGTCAAGCTGCGGCCGTCCACGCGGCGTTCGTCTTTTAATATGGCAATACCAACCACTTCTTCAACATACTCATAAACCCAATTTAAGCCTATTTTACGCTTATCTTTGCCAATCTGCTGCTCTTTTAAGTGATCGTCAAGCTGTTCTTTTAATTTGCCAATGGCTTCTTTTCTTTCCACTTTGGTGGCTTTGGGAATATCAAACAAAGCTTTTTCAAGGTTCTTATCGAGGAATTCCTTGGTGATCGCCAAGATTTTTTCTTTTTCTTCTTTGCTTGGTTTTTCTTCCTCTTCGTCAGCCTCTTCTTCTTTGAATTCAATCTTGCTTTCACCAACGGTTTTGGCAACCTCATCAACTAAACTAATTACTGAGCCAAGATGCTTTTGTCCAAACTCAATTGCGTCGGCCACAATATCTTCACTAACTTCTTTGGCACCAGCCTCAAGCATGATGACGCGGTCTGGAGTTCCGGCAACTGCCACATCAATAATACTTTTCTCGCGCGCTTCATAACTTGGATTAAGTACCCATTCGCCTTCAATTTGGCCAACGCGTACACCGGCAATCGGACCGGCCCAAGGGATGTCGGAGATCATGAGGGCGCATGAAGCGGCAATCATGGCCGGAATATCAGGGTCGTTTTCCTGGTCAACCGAGAGAACCGTTAGCACGACTTGGATATCATTATGAATGCTTTTATCAAAAAGCGGGCGGATGGCGCGGTCAACAAAGCGTCCGGTTAAAACCGCTTCGTCAGACGGCCGGCCTTCGCGTTTGATAAAACGCGACCCTTTAATTTTGCCGGCAGCGTATAATTTTTCTTCGTATTCCACGGAAAGCGGCAAAAAATCAATGCCTTCGCGTGGTTCTTTTGACATCACGCAGGTGGCAAGCACCACGGTGTCACCGTAGCGGACAGTACAGCTACCGTTTGCCTGTCCGGCTAAGCGGCCGGTCTCGATCTCGAGCTTTTTCCCGGCCCATTCCATATCAAATTGTTTGATCATATTTTCCTTTTCTGGATTGCCATTAAACTTTATCCGCCGAATGTTCTGGCGAATACCTGTTTAATGGCAAGCCATTAATTAATTTGTTAGTTTTTTATCTCTTTGTTGGTGTACGGCGTGTCGGAGTTTTGCGAGCGGTACGTTTGGCTGGGGTGCGGCGGCTGCCGATCAAAAATTTAGCCTTGTCCTGACTCATGTCAATAAAATCATCAGCCATTTCCACTAGTTTTGACGAGGCAGTTTCGCGGAAGGCAACTATTTCAACTTGGCGACCCTGGTTTTTTAAATATTCAACCAGAGGGCAGTAATCACCGTCGCCGGAAACAATTACAATTGTATCAAGCAGGGCAGAAATTCTAATTGCGTCAACGGCCAAGCCGACGTCCCAGTCTGCTTTTTTCTCACCACCGAAAAATTCCTGTAAATCTTTTTCCCGAAGTTCAATGCCGGCGTGGGTAAGCGCTTCGTGAAACGGTTTTTCTTCGCCAGTTGCGGTGCGCACCACGTAAGCGATTGCCCGGACCAGTCTTCGGTTGCCAGTAGCTTCCTTAACAATGTTTGCAAAATTAACTTTAGCGTTGAAAAGATTGCGGGCCGAATAGTACATGTTTTGTACATCAATAAAGATGCCGACCCTTTGTTCTGGATGTTTTATCATAAAATTAACTCGTTTTAAAAATCAAAAGCCCCCAAAATGGGGGCCTATTTTATAATTTTAATGCTTCAACTAATTTGTCGTAAGCTTTTGGATCTTCGCGGTGCAGATATTTTAAAAGCCTTCTTCGTTCACTGACTTTACGGATTAAACCGCGGCGTGACGAAAAATCTTTTTTATGGCTTTGAAGGTGACTGGTTAGCTCTTTAATTTCCTCGGAGAGGATAGCAATTTGCACCTGCGGAGAACCGGTATCAGTTTCATGAGTTTTATATTTCTCAATTAACTTCTCCTTTTTCTTTTTATTTAACATAATTTTCTCGAGCAGGTTTATAGGCCCCAAAAACATGTTGTTTTTGTGAAGCTTTTAAACCAGCTCGCTTCACGACAAAAAGCAGCGAATAGCCGCTTTAAGCGCATTAATTTTTAAAGAGTAGTTTGAGTATAGCACAAGGCCAATTTTTTGGCAAGTCTTGGACAAAAAAACCCTGCGCCGAAGGTCTACAAGGAGGCCGACGCAGGGCATGAAGAAAGTGCTCGGGGGCTGCTCAATCCCCGAACAATTTCACTATATTATTGATGTCGAGCACTGTCAAGAACAAAAGAACCCGTGTACGCACAGTAGGGGTCTCGGGGAGGAGAAAACTGTACGTACACGGGGAAGATGTTCAGGTAGTGGGGCGGTTGAAAGGCCTACCTATCGGCAGGCAGGCCGCCTCGGGAGCCGCAACAGGCGACCCCACGGTGAAGCGGCTGGCAGACGTCCAGGGCCGCGGCATCTGTGACGTCTAGTAAGCCGCCCCACCACCTGATGCCTGGTTTTTCACGCACGCGCTACTCTGCCAGGGCTTCTTGGTTGATGACGATCGTTTCGCCACCGTCAGATTACTCTATCATAAAATGCAGTGATTGTCAAGCTATGGTCAAATATTTAAAAGTGTCGTAAAATAGAAGAGCGCATCTCGATTGAGATGCGCCCGAGTAGGCAGGAGAAATGGAAGGATTCAGAGCCCGGCACAGGCCATCATGCGGCTGACATAGGAAGGTTTGGAGTTGCGCTTGCGGATTGCGCCTTCCCAAGAACCGGTTTTGGCCCTGGCCTTTGCAAGATGGTTGGCGGCTCCGAACGTGGCATCACCTAGGGCGTAGGGACTGATCTTACCATTGCCGTCAGCATCCACGCCGCTGGCAACCCAGCCGGAAGGCAGGAACTGGAACGGGCCCATGGCACCGACGCGATTGCTTCTGAGTTCAGTTTCCGGGATGCCGAGATGGTCGGCAATGGCGCGCAGGGCGTGGCGCTGCTTGGTCGGCTTCTTCAGGTGCAGAACCGCGTTCCAGGCCTGGTACTTGCCCTTGTTCATTCCGCCGACACCGCATGAGGTTTCGGCAAAGTGCACGCATTCGATCAAGGCAAGCGGCACGCCAAAGGTTTCTGAGGCGGGCTCGGCATAGGGATTACCGATGCAGCGATTGTTCTCTGAGCTGACCTTGCCCTTGCGGTTGGTTGTCACGTCTAGGCTGGTTGCGTTCCAGGTTACGGAAGGTCTCTTCTTTTTGGCGGCAAGCTCGCGGCAGATGTTGGGATTCTTTTCACAGTGCTTGTCCCAGACAAAGTCGGCCACGCCGCCACCGCTGGTGTAGCGCTGTTTCACGGTCCACTGCCGGATCTGGGAACAGCCGGTTACCACGCCGAGTCCGAGCAGAGAGAAGACGGTTAGAAAGCCGAAAAGGAAACCAATGGTTCCTCCGATGCTTGAACTATTGTTCTTCACTTTGTTCTCCTTGTATTATCAGGGGTTGGGTTTAAAAAAGAGCGAATCAAGAGTAGGAGGAAATACCCTTAATTCGCCCATTTTTAGCCAAAATTTACCTTAAAAATGGTGTTAGGCACTCTCTCCTCATCTTGACTATAACAGTGAATTATAGCATAAATTAGCGATTTTGTCAAGTTATCTATGGTAAAATCTAAATCAAAAATCGAACAATTATTAGAAGATTTTTTAGATCATCTTGAGATTGAAAAAAACCGAAGCAGAAAAACTAGGGAGAATTATGAATTTTACTTAAATAGATTTTTAGAATGGGCAAAAATCACCAAGCCTGAGGATATTACATTAAATAAAGTCAGGCAATTTAGGCTGTGGCTTAACCGGCTGGAAGACAGATTTAAAAAGCCGCTTTCAAAATCAACGCAAAACTATCATTTAATTGCCCTGCGTGCCTGGTTAAAATATCTGGCAAAGCGCGACATCAAGACCATGCCGGCGGAAAAGATTGAATTAGCTAAGATGCCGGACCGGCAAGTTGATTTTTTGGAGACTCATGACTTGGATAAGTTTTTTGAAGCGCCGTCAAAAATTAAACAGCCTGAGATTATTCGCTTGCGGGACCGGGCCATATTGGAGATGCTTTTTTCAACCGGCATGCGCGTTTCCGAACTTGTAGCGTTAAATATTGAGGATATCAATATAGATCGTGATGAGTTTACGATCCGCGGCAAAGGCGGTAAAACGCGGGTAGTGTTTATTTCAAATCAGGCTCGGTATTGGCTTAAGGAGTATTTAAAAAAGAGAAATGATATTTATCCGGCAATGTTTATTCGCCACGACCGGGCAAAAAAGACCTCAAGAGATAAAGACGTTGATAAGGTAAGGCTGACGCCCCGGAGCATTCAGCGTATGGTGGAGCGCTATGCTAAGGTAGCCGGCATTACCAAAAAGGTAACCCCGCACACCCTTCGCCACTCATTTGCCACTGACCTTTTGATGGGAGGGGCTGATCTCAGATCAGTGCAGTCAATGCTTGGTCATTCATCAATTACCACCACTCAGATTTATACGCACATTACCAATAAACAGCTCAGAGATGTTCATAAGGCATTCCATGGAAGGAGGCGGGACAAGGATAATAAGAAAAATGATTGACAAATTACGATTTTTGTGCTATATTTAGACTACTTTTTACGGTTTTTCGCCCCTGTAGTTAAATGGATATAACAAGGGACTCCTAAGCCCTGGTTAGAGGTTCGATTCCTCTCGGGGGCACCAGGCCCCCGTAGTTCAATGGATAGAACACCGGCCTTCTAAGCCGGATA
>Ga0180437_10006143_pt1 | contig 16140 bp, 23 predicted proteins | sample SS_ome_4_FD_132410 | JGI IMG/M metagenome (GOLD analysis project Ga0180437, IMG submission 132410) | Hypersaline lake sediment archaeal communities from the Salton Sea, California, USA - SS_3_D_1 metaG | ecosystem: Environmental > Aquatic > Non-marine Saline and Alkaline > Hypersaline >...
CGTAGGTCGACGCTGCCGATCTGTAGCCATAGGCTTCACGCTCGGCGTTGTTGCGGATCGTCAGGGCCTCGAACTCGCCCAGCATCGCGGTATCAGCCTGCAGGTCAGAGGCGCTGCCGGAGTCGAGCTCGACCCCGCTGGCGGCCAGCTGCGATCGCTGCTCGCCCTTGAGGGACGCCACCTGGCGCCGGTGCCTGTCTTCTTCGATCTTGCCGCGCTCGATGGCGTCCCTGGCCCGGGCTCTCTCCTGGTCAGCGCGCGCCTCGTACAGCGCCGACTGGTCCTGGCCGCCGGTGAACAGATTGTAGGCACTGAACAGGGTACCAAAGGTGCTCAGGGTCGCACCCAAGCCAAACACACCACTTGCTCCGAACAGACCGGCCGTGCCAACGCCCGTTGCGCTGGCTGCCGGGGCTACACCAAAGAGTAACGCTGGACTGCACATTACTGGATCCTCATTTCAAAGCGACGAAACGACTCGCCGAACAGGCCGGCCGGTGCCGGCTCATCGAACGTGAACCCCATGAACTCGAGCCACTTGATGCTCGTCTCGTTGCTGGTGTGCACATAGTTGTCGACCAGGTGGTAGCCCTTTGTCAGCTTCATCACCTGGCGCCACATCAAGATGAATTCGCGCCGGCCGAACTTGATCTTGTGAATGTCGTTTGTCCCCAGCATCCAGATCGTGCCGGTGCGATCAAGCAGGGTGCGCTCGACCACGCCGAACATCATTGCCGGCGCATCGTCGATCATCACTGTCTTGCAGACCTCTGAGTTCTGCAGGCCATCGAGTAGCGCCTCGAGCGGGGTTGTCGCCCCCATCGCCCACAGCTCATTGATATCGGCCTGGCGCATGTGCGTGGCGATATGGGAAACATGCTGCATGTTGGAGTCGACGATCTGGTACTTAGCCAATTGACACCTCCGGCGCGATCGCCAGCACCGTCACCGGCAGCGGATCGCGTTGCTCGAAGTAAATGTGCCCGTTCTGATCCCAGCCTGGCGGCATATTGAAACGATAGTCACGCGAGCGCAGGCCGATGGCGTCATAGCTGTCGGCTTCCGAGCGCGCCTTGATTTCATACATCGAGCTCGAGTCGCTGGAGTCGCGGCCAATCCAGCCGCCGCGCGAGTTGAGAAAGGTGAGGACGACCAGCGGGATATCCTTGCGCTTGCCGCGGACGATCGTCTCGTTGGAGTCGATCGGCAGCGTCTCAAAACTGCAGGTATAGCTGAGCCCGATCTGCGCCTTCTCGACTGCACTGTCCAGGGTCACCACGCCGTTGGTCACTGTCTTGCCGGGGATCACGTTGCCATCGCCGAGGATCGAGACCGTCTCGCCCTCGAGGTGGCGCAGGCCGCTGATCGTGGTTGTGGAGCTGCCGTCATAGGTCAGGCCTGAATCGACGCAGAAGGCGTCCTCTGCCGTTGACCAGTTCCGCGCAGCCAGGCGCTCGGTGTAATAGACCGTGGCGCTGTTGATAGTGCGCTTCACAGTAACGTACAGCCGGTCTACGCCATCCTCTGCGATTACGCCGATCGAAGTGACCAGGCCGTCAGTCGCGATGCGGTACCAGGCGGTGACCTCGTGCTCGCGATGATAGGTGCAGCCGAGCAGCACGCCATCGTCGCGCAGCAGGAACAGCTGGCTATAGGGCTCCTGCGCATAGGCCATCTCGGTGATCGTGTGACCATCGAACAGGTGCTGGGCCAGGATCGAGAGATCGGAGCCGGTATAGGTGTCGGTCTCGAAGGTGTACGCAATGTCGCGCACCCGGCTGCCGCGTTCCTGGATATAGACCGCGCTGTCACCGACCACGGTCGGCTGCACATGCGAGGCGCCGTAGTAGGACTGCGGCTTGACGCCCACCGTGCTCGGCGTGAGCACCTCGTCCTGGCCCTCTGTCACTTTCCACTCGCCGCCCGAGGTGAGCAGGATGAGCGCATCAAGGGCGATGATGTGGCGGATCTCGTTGACCTTCTGTGAGGCGATCGTGAACGTGATCGCATCGTCGTCCTTGGTCGGGCTCGAGACGCGCATCGACTTGTAGTTGCCGGACTGCGAGCCATAGACCGTCTGCGGCTTATTGTTGGTCGCGGCGTACAGGATGCGTTGCTGGTAGTAGTTCACCGTACTCGGCTTGTCGTCGGTATTGGTAAACGGCTGCCGATCGGTCGGCGGTGAGTCATTGGTTACCGGCGCGACATTGTAGTCACGATGACTAGTCGTCTTCGACTTGCCGATCCAGCCGTAAATATCGGAGACATCCGACTCGGCTTTGTAGATGTTGTAGAGGTCGGCGCCGGTGACTGCGTTCCAAGAGATCGTGACGTAGCAAGTCTCACTCAGCGAGTTGGTAGTCACGCTGGCGGAACTCGAGGCAATCGATTCGACGCCGTCCTCATCGACGGCGGTGACCACGTACTCGTATGTCTTGTTGTTGGATCCACAGCCACCGCCACCGGAAGCAGCAGACACGCCGGTCGGCGCACTGATCGTCGGCGCAAAGCTGATCGTGCTGAATGTCCAGGCATCATGATCGGTTCGCGTAAGCTCGCGCGGGTCGTAATCAGGATGCACCAGGGTCATCACATCGGCAGACTGCGTGTACTTGATCGCAGCCAGGTCTTCTTCGGCGAACGGGCTGACGACCGTGTACAGCTTTGCCGCGGTGCCGCCGGTGGTGAACGTAGTGTAGTCCTGCGAGTCAACGCCGATGGTGAAGTTGTTGGCGTCGACGACTGTCACCGTAAACCATCCATTGTTCAGCTCGACCATGCCGCCGACGCCAGAGATGTAGACCTGGTCGCCGTTGCTGTAGCCGTGGGCGGTGATCGTCACCTGGCAGGTCGCCGCCTTGTTGATCGCGGTGATTGTCTTCGCCGCCTCGGTCACATAGCCGCCGTCCTTGATGACACGCATGGCCTCGTCAGTGAACTCGAGCATGTAGGTCTGCTCGGTATTGAACTGGAACGGGATCAGGCGGTGGATTGCCTGGTTGTCCTTGACCTGGCCAACCCACTCAAAACCGGCGCGGCTTGAGATGCCGCCTTCAGGATGCACGAAGAAGTTGTAGCATCCAGCCAGGCCGAGCTGAAACAGGCGAAGATCAGTCCGCGCATGCAGCGAGGGACTGAGCTCGCCCTTAGTGAAGCTGCGCTGGATGATCTCTGCCATTTACCGTCTCACACTGATAAGCGGCGACTCCGGTGGCACTGAAACGCCGACCTGCTGATTGGCATCCTGTGCCTTTGCCTGCTTCAAGACCTCGTCATAGATCTGCAGGCAGTCTTTGCGTAGATCGCGCCCCTTTTCGGCACCAACCAGGGGGATCGCTATCATCGCGCCCAGGTACCAGGACAGGGACTCGACAAAGTGAGCATTGAACCGCGACTCGTCTGACTGAGCAGCGGTGTAGATCAGATAGGCCTCGGCCTGCTGGGTGACGATCGCCCGGTCGCCATCGAGCTCAACCAGCTCCCAGCTCGCCGGCGTCGGGTAGCGGTAGTCCTCGGTCCAGTCATCGAACCGGTACTCGATCGTGCGATCGCCGAGACCACCTGGCCAGTTCTCCGGCACCACATGCAGCGGCGTGATGCAATCGCTCGGCAGGTCGTAGGCATACTCCCAGCCGTTCGGCGTCGCCGACAGCAGCGCCAGAGCGGTCGTCTTGCGAGCGAAGCGCCAGGGGAAGGCCTCGAGCAGCACCTTTACCGAGTGGTCGAAACGCTGATCACACACCTGTGCGGCCAGGCTGGTCTCGGTGAGCGAGTTGATCGAGCTCTCTCGAATGTTGCCCAGCGCCAGGTTGCAGATCTCGACCTTGTTCATCGCTTAGTCCTCGAACTCGATGTCCTGGATCGCTGCCTTCACACCACCGCCGCCGCTCGGCGGATTGCTCACGGCCTGAGTCGGCGAAGGCGCAGCCTTTTTGGCGGCGCGCTTCTTCGCCACCTTCACCGCCTTCTCGCCCTCGATGAGCTCGAGCTGCTTGTAATCCAGCTCCTCATCGGAGACGAGCACATCACGCTTGCCAGGGCGGTACAGCGTGCTCTTGTAAAAAATCGGGGCTTTTACTTTGTAGGTATAGGCCATCGTTCATCTCTAAAAAAAGGCCCGCCCGAAGGCGGGCCAAGGGTAGTTCCCTGTGGGAGGGAGGGATCAGATACCGTTGGACTGGTTGCCCATCGTGATACCCGCCTCGACGACGCCAGCGGTCGCGCCGCTGAACTCGAGGCCCAGATACCGCTGATCAAGCTGATGCGGCAGCACCTGGATGGCACACTGCGAACCTGCCGCGGCCGTTGCCGGGAAGGTGTACTGGGCGACCACGGTCTCGGAACTGAGGTTCTCGGCAGCCGAGTTCAGCACCTTGACCACCAGGGTGCCAGTGATCGCGCTGGTGACCTGCACCAGAATCGATACCGGGTTACCCGGACCAGGGTCGTTACTGAGCGCGGCAGCGGCACCATAAGGGGTGCCGGCAGCGCCGAGGTCGATCACGTTGGTTGAGTCTTCGGTCGTGTTGACAGTCTGACCGCCAGCCTCGGTGAACATCTGTTGTGCACTGAAGATCATTACATTTCTCCTATTTCAGTTGCGTTGGCTAGTCAGATCAGCTGACTTCAGTTTCGCCAGAGATCAAAGCGTCGGACTCACGAATCGGGATGCCCCGGTAGGTGAGAACCTCTTTGCCTTCGATCTCCATCGGGCGCAGGCGCAGGAAGTGGTCGGTAGCACCGGCACCAACGCCAGCACCATCCAGCACTTCGAGCATGTCGCGGTTGGCATAGATCGCCATGCGACCACCTGGCACGCGGCGAGACTGCATCTTCCAGTAAGCCTTGCGCATGTAGTCGTAGATCGAGTTGCTATTGCCGTCCACGTTGCCCGGATCGGCCAGTGCACGCGAGGTATCGATGTTCGCGATGCGGACGTTGTAGCGCCAGTCACGAACCGACAGGCCGATGTTCCAGCGGAACAGCTCTTCCTTCACGTAGTAAGCGTTACCGTCGCCATCGGTGACGCGCTGCTCGCCCTTGTCCATGCGGTCGACGCCAGCCTTGGTGCCCTTCGGGTACAGCAGCTGGGTTTGGTTGTCGCCCCAGGTCACGAACCAGATCGAGGTGTAATCACCACCGGCGCCGTCCGAATCGGGGTCGGCGTTGACGATGTTGTTACCGCTCGCTGCGGACAGGCTGTCATAGCGCGGGGTCAGACCCATGAACTCATTCGGCGCACTTGCGGTGTTGCCGTAGAACAGGGTGCTGGCGACCTCCTGGTTCATCGCCTCGATGAAGGCCTGGGCCTCGGACAGGCGAATCGCGCCCTCATTACCGGACAGCTCGAGCAGCCTGGTATCGATAGTCGACAGGGCTTCCACGAAGCCGGTCGTATCCTCGACCTGTGCCTTGGTCGATTTGGACTGCGCGATACCCTGGTACAGCTTGCCCCAGGCAACCGACGGCAGGCCGGTGCGGATCGTGGTGAGGTGCTTGGTGCCGTTGTTACATTCAACGGCCATCGCGTCCTCGAGGATCGGGTTCATTTCCATCAGCATCTCGATGACATCCGCAATGGTGCCATCGGGTTCCTGACTCTTGTAAAGATCGATCAGATCGAAATAAGTTGAGCCGAGAGTGGCCATGAGTCGTTACTCCTATTCAGTTTTTCCGTAGAGTCGTTCAATGCGGGACTTCTCACGGCCAGCAGCATTGCCGCCGCCGGGATCGTCCTCGGTGTAGAACTGATTGCCGAGCTTGCTCAGCCCCCGGATGAACTCCGGATGATTGAGGAAACCGATCTGCTTCAGTTCATCTACAAACGGCTGGCTGAACGCATCGAACAACACCTTGTTGGCGATCGCGACGTTGCTATCGAGCTTGTCGCCGCCAATTTCAGGGTCGCTGCGTGACGCCTCCTTCCATCCGTTTACACGCTCGTGGAAAGCATCGACTTGGGCCTTTACTTGCGCCGATTGAAAATCGACGAGCTTCTGGGCTTGTTCCTGCGATAGTCCGAGCTCTTTGAAGATCGGGTTCGCCTGGGCCACCAGGTTCTCGTCTATTTCTATGCCTTCAGGAGTGCTGAATGCGGCGTACTCGTCGGGTACGTCGGATTGCTCTTCTCCACCAGCTTGTTCGCCGCCTGCGGCAGCGCCTGCATCATCACCATCGTCGGCACCAGGTTCGGTACCTTGTCCGGCCTCCAGCAGGTCACCATCATCAGGCGACGCACTGGCTGCATCGTCAGCCGCACCCGCAGTGTCGGCGGTCTGAGCTTCAGCCATGTTCATTTCCTTCCTTCATGAGTTTGATGTAGTCATCGAACGCATGAGCCATTGCCGCATTCGCAATCAATCGCCCAACGTCCTGCATGCCTACGTTCTTGATCGTGGCGTTGGTGCCACCGTTCACGAACGGCGACATCCCGTGGCCACACAGATCCAGAATGTTCTGGATCACCATCCGCCCCTGGTTCGAGCCCATGACAAACTGCCATGCCTGCTTGAGCTCCAGGAGCTGCTTTTCCTGCTCCTTCTTGTTCACGCCAGACCCATCGAGCGAGTCAGGGCGTTGGCCGATTCAACATCGGTGTCGGCCATGCTCTTGGCGGCCTGGGCCATGCCCGGCGCCAGCTCTGCCATCTGTGCGGCCTGCTGCTGCTGTCTCTCGGCAGCGATCGCGCCCTCGGCTGCCTCGTCGTCCTTGACCACGCGAGGTGCCACGCCGACCGACTGTGCGTACTCGTCGATCGACTGCATGGCATCGAACTTGTGACGCGCTTCCGGCCATACCTGGGCCAGGTTCATGGCATAGGTCGACAGGCGCTCGAGGCCGTTGATGGCGGTGAGCTTCTGCGCCTGGGCCAGGACCGAGATGTACTCGACGTTGAGCGCGGTATCCTGCAGATCACTCGGCGGCTCAGGCAGCACGCCGGCCTGCATCATCAGGTTGAAAGTGCGCTTGATCAGCGGGTTGAGCAGCTCGTTATGCAGACGCTCGAGTACCGGGCCCAGCATCAACAACTTCTCCTCGTGCTTCTCCTCGATCTCGCGTGCCGTGATCTGCCGGCGATCGCTGTTGGCCAGCATCAGGAACAGGTCCACGTAGTAGGCCTTGTTGACGCGGTCCTCATCACGCGCGGAGATCGATGCCATGGCGTTCAGGTCTGGCTTGAAGTCGTACATCGACTTGATGCCATTACCGGTGTCCGGCACGAACTCGAGATCGCCAGGCAGGAAGCTGCCGGAGATCATGTTCTTCATTGCGATCGGCGCCTGCTTCGGCGGGTCGACCAGGATGTCGATCGCGGTACTGGTGCGCTTCTCGTGCAGCTGCAGCGCCTTGTTGTCGCCGAGTGCGTCCATGCCGGGGCACGAGGTCGCATAGATGTCGTCGCCGGCAATGTCCCAACGCGGCGCCATGATCGGGAAGTCTTCGAAGCCCTTCACCCGCAGGAACTTGTCCTCCGACTGGTTCTCTTCGAAGTAGACCGAGCGGTAGGGCATCGAGGTGCCCTTTGCCGACATCATGTCAGCGTCGTCGTTGGGCTCGATGCAGTGGATGATGTTCACCCAGGACTCGGTATTGCCGCGGTTCCAGTTGTCGAGGCACGAGCGGCTGACGTTGTCCTTGCCGAACTCCTTCACCACCTGGCCCACGGTCATGCGGTACTTGCGAAAGAAGGTGTCGACCTCGTCCAAGCCATTGGTCGCCAGCATGTAGCTGCCGGCGGTATAGGCCTTGGCCCGGATGATGTTCTCGCGGTTGAAGTAGACGCCCATCGGCGCAGTGCCGAAGGTGCCCAGCTCGGCGTAGCTGGCGTGCAGCTGGTTGTAGACGTTCGACTGCGCGAACACTTCGCGCATCTTCATCTCAACATCGTGCAGCCAGATCTTGGCCGGCCCAAACTCGGCCAGATCCGGATCCAGCGTGCCGAGCTGGAACCACGGCCTGGCGGGCGAGGTGATGCCGGCCATCATGCCGGAGGCCAGGGTGCGCGCCGCCATCTTGGCGGTGTTGTTGTGCTGCTTGGTGTTGCGCTTCGGCTTGTTGCCGTCGGTCACCAGGAATCGACCGCGGTGGCCGAGGATGTAATCGCTGAGCTCACGCCACAGTGGTATGAACGGCGAACGCTCGGTCTCGAGCGACTTCAACCGCTTGCGGTAGTGGTCGATCCTTTTCTGGTTGCGAGCCATCAGCTGCCGAGCAGGTTGCCCGTCGTCGATGCCTGGCCGAGCAGGTCGCCGGAGGTCTTGATGGTCGAGCTACGCCCGGCAGCCATACGCTGGCGACGCTTGTCGTCAGCACGGGCCTGCTGAACGCCCTGGTCGACCATGCGCGGCGCTGCCGGCGGCGGGGGTGGCGGATCGTACTTGGGGCCGCTGCCACACATAGAGGATCTCCTATGCATTTCCGGAAATAGATATATTCCCGTGCATGATAGGTCGCCCACCTACTTTCGTGTAGGTAGCAGTTTTCGCAACTATATGTGATCGAGCGGGTCGTACTCTCTCTTGCGCCGCCTGGCGGTGGCTCGCAGATCTACATTGGCACCAGTGATCGATTTACTCGGCGCCGGTTCGGCGGGGTAAGCGAAGGTGAGCGCCAGGGCGTCACCGAGGTCGGGTGATGGCAGTCCACGCTCGCGGATCTTGTCTTTACTTTCGAGCTGAAACTTCTGTGCAGCGTTGTCGTAGCTGTAGGTCGGCGTGCACAGATCCTGTATCAGGCGCTGGTCGTTGGGTATCTTGCCGCCGCTGCCCAGCCACAGCTTTACCGCGTCCCACATCTCGGCGCGCTTGTTCACATAGTGCGGGTTCATCGGCTTGCCACCGAAGTTGACCTCGATGACGCTGTGCCCCAGCTGGCGCAGGCGATCGATCACACCCTCACCGCGGCCGGCGTCGATGCAGACCATGTCGGGGTGATGGTGATTGATCATCTCGGCCACGATCGCTGCGAGCTCCATGTTGCTGAGCTCCTGGTAGACCTTCGGCTTCGAGGCGATCAGGCCCTGGCGCTTAAAGATGACGCTGCGATCGTCGCCGTAGCGCGCGACGTCGACGCCCAGGATCACCGGCGAGCCTTCGACGTCCTCCATCCTGAGTGGCGAGTTGACCGCATCCATGCACTGGTGCAGCGAGATCAGGGTGTTCTCGGCCTGGGCGCTGAAGTCGCACAGGAACTCGCGAGCGAAGGCGTTCTCGGTCATGGTCGCCTTGAGTCGCTCGATCTCTTCGGGATCCAGGGCGTCGGTGTCGTAGACCGTCCAGCGGCCGGACTGCCAGAGCGGATCCTCGAGGCCGTGGTAGTAGAGCTCGCTGAACAGGTTCACGCCGTTTGGCGTGCCAATGAAGATGGCCCAGCCCTTGCGGTCGGCCATGGCCGGCTGGACGATCTCGTCCCAGACCTCCTTCTTGATCTGCGCCACCTCATCGATGACGGCGCCGTCGATGCGCAAGCCGCGCATGGCGTCGGGGTTGTCGCCACCGAACAGGCGGATCATGCAGCCGTTGTGCTTGAACACAACGCTGTTGTCGCCCTCGCGCACCTCGACCTGGCCGAGGGCGATCATCGGGTCCAGTTTCTCCTTGAGGCGCAGCCAGGCGATCGCCTTGGCCTGCTTGAGGTAGGGGGCCAGGTAGATGAACAGGCCCATCTCCTTGTCGAACTCCATCGCGGCATCGATGAGCTGCATGATCGCGAGCTCGGTCTTGCCGGCGCGGCGGTGGAGCGCCAGGACGTTGAATCGCTTCTTTGCCCGGTGGACCTTGTCCTGCCATTCCCTTGGCTTGTAGGGCAGATCCATGCCCTGGTAGATGACTTCCTCAGTCGCTGCCATCGGGTTTCGGCACGCCGGTCCGAACCTCGAGGATGATGTTGCCGCCCCTGCCGTCGCCCTTGAGTGTGGTCGGGAGCACTTTGCCGACCAGGGTCATGAACGCGGTCGGGTTGTCGATCGCCTGTTGCTGCAGGTACTTCTCCCCGCCGGCCTTGTCGAGTGCGCCGAGGATCATGTCCTTGAGCTCTTTTGTAACCTTGTTGGTTACGCCTTTTTTGCGTCCGCCGGTCTTTGGTCGGCCTGGTCCTGCCATGATCTACTTGCCTCTGTCATAGAGAATCATCTATGGATCGGTCGAATACCATAAAGTCTTCCGCATTTAGGGTGATTTTGCAATGCACCGCGGCCGCGAAGACCGCCACGTGCATGCGTTGGGGGATGGTACCGTTGCGCCGCCATCGGCAGACGGTGCTGGTATAGACCTCGCGATCCAGCACCTGGGTCAGCACCTTGGCCAGGCGGTAGCTCGAGCCGAATTTCGAAATGATGCGTTCAGCCTGGCTCGTCATCGTGGTGCTCCCAGATTCGGATGGTGACCAGTCCGCCCATGTCCCTGGACATTTCCGAGCATTTTACCCGGGTAATGCGCAGATCGTCGATTTGCCCGTCCGACTTGTAGACACCGGCCTTTTCCATCGAGTCGAGCAGGGCTTTGAGCAGGTTATCCAGATCGCGGACTTTCTGGTCCGGCATATGTGCGCTGACATGCACCGTGAGACGCCCTGTAAGGCCCATATCGAGGCGATCGCCTTTGACCAGGGCTCTGACCCTGCTTCGGTAGGCCACGCCGCGTTCTGTCAGCACCACGCGCTTGCCGCCGTTGGTCCGCCGGTAGTAGTGATTCACTGTTGGTGGGAACGGCAGTGCGAAGCTCAGCACATCGGGTGGCGCTGGCATTTTTATGCCCTCATCAAAATCAGTCATGGGGCTTTGACCTCGGCCGGACCTCGTACAGCGGGCATTCGGGTGAGGTGCAGGCCTCGACCTGTTCCCGCCAGGTGCCCCCTCCGGATCCGGGATCGTAGATACATTCGCAGCACATGGCGTCCACTTTGCCGCGCAGGCCTGGCTTGGCCTTGTGCAGGTTGATCGTTGCGGTTCGCAGTGCGTCCATCTCCTGGTAGGTGCGGGTAGTCACTGGTCCACCTCCTCATCAGGCCACTCGATGCCGCTGACCTCACCGTCTCCCACCACGTAGACGCCATTGGTGGTAGCCACCACAACGATGTCGCCATACTTGTCAGCCAGGGTGGTTATTGAAATGAACTCCTCGCCTTCCTGGAGCACGTGAACCTGGCTGAACCCGTGACGGATTTTTGACTTTCTGCTGATCATTGCTGTTGCCCTCCCATGGGCTGAAATAGAAAACGGCGAAACGACGGACGGCCCCATAGAGATATATACACGCGCGTTATTTATATACATATGGGGGGGGTCTTCTTTTATTCCATTAATTAAATAAGTAACGAAGAATCAATAGGTTATAGTGGCGGAACTGGGCGCCAGTAATGGCTGTCAATCGCCATTAATTAGGCCCCCTCCCTGAGTCGGTACCGATTTGCGGGCTTCCGACCGCCACCTTGGCGGTTTTGGCCCGCCATTAATTCAACCTGCCCTGACTTGGCCAGCATCTCCATGACCTTGTGCTGGACCTCCGCAGAGGCGTTCTTGAATTCAACGCAGTTGCGCTTCAGTTCCCTGAGCGTGAGCCCATACTCAGCTGCCGGCCTGGCCAGGGCCTCGCGCACCTTGTTGATCACCCGGGTGATCTCGCTCTGTCCCAGGCCGTGCTCCTCGATGTCGGTCAGCAGCGAGTTCTGGCTACGCATCACGTAGCTCGAGGCCCACTTGGCCAGGGTCTCGGTGATCTTCGGATTGACCGGATCCTCGGCGATCGCCAGTAGCCCGGCCAGGCGTGCGCCGAGCTCGTAGCCGCGGGTCACGATCGAGTCCAGGCCAAAGGGCTCGAGTCGGGCCTGCAGCGCCCTGACGTCCTTGAGCAGGATCCGGAACACCTCGATCGCGCCATCGGTGGAAATGACCTCGGTCAGTGTCGGTGCCCGGGAGGCATGCTCGAGCTCGTCACCATCGCTGCGCCCGGCGCTTGGATGCGGGCCTGACGCCCGGTGGCACCACTCGACCAGATCTGGCGGCACAACAGCCCTGGACCGCTGGCGCAGCTCATCGCTCGGCTCCTGCTCTGACCTGAAGTACAGGAACCGTCCCAGCGCCCCGTCCTGGGAATTGCGCAGGCTGAGTGCCTGGAAGAAGGCCTCCGGGGTACTGACGCCGAGCAGGGACAGTGCCGGCCAGTGGATGGTCTCGACCATGTCCCGCGGCTGCTGGACCGTGACATGCGGCTTCACCAGCTCATCGGTGAACGACTCCATCATCGAGGTCACCAGGTCATGCGCGGTCGCGTTGAGGTCGTCCTGCATACGTTTTAGCGCCCGCCCGAACTCATCGATCATCAGGATCCGGCTGGGCCCGGTCGACAGCGACAGGTGGAGCCCCGTCCGGCTGTGGTAGCCGGACTCGATGCGATCACCCAGGTCGGCCTCGATCAGGATCCGCCGCACCGCCCGCAGGACCGTGTCCTTGCCGGCGCCCGACCTGGCGATCAGGGCCTGGAACAGGGTTAGCTTCTGGTGATCGTAGTGATAGCGCCGCCCGGCGACGGCCGAGGCCAGGCTGAGCATGGCGGCGACGGCGAATTCCGGCTGTGGTGTCGGGGTGATCTGGTTGTAGTAATCGACCCCCTGTTGCAGGGCGCCTGGCAGCCTGGACAGGTCCACATTCCACCTGAGGTGGTACTTGGGCACCCCGTCGTCGTAATCGTCGCTCTCAGCGGCCTGGATCGCCTCCTTTGGCGGCTCCGGGACATACTCCCGCGTCGCCGGGACAGCCGGGTTGCCGTTGCGCTCGTGGGTGTTACAGACCGACTCGACGGTATGCGCGACCTCTTTCAGTGACAGCGGCGGCGTGCACTCGCTGTTCCAGCGGGTCGCCGCGGCCATCAGTTCATCGCGCGCCTGGCCTTCGTGGATCCACTGCCCGACCAGGCTGGCCAGGGTGACGTTGCGCTCACCGATCGAGACCGGGGAGCCGTCTGCCGGCACGTGCTCACCCGGGCCGTTGGCCTGGAAGCTGAACACGTTGCTATTCGGTGGCGCCTGGGTTGATGCCAGCCAGGTGCTCGAGACCAGGCGCACCAGCCAGCCGGGCATATCGGCCAGAGTGGCGCCCTCGAGCGGATCGCTGGAGCCCTCCCACTCGTAGACCCCGCCACTGGCGTGGTTCGAGGGCTCGACCAGGACGTAGCCGCCGGCGCCGCGGACATCGATGCCCGGCTTGATCTTGTTGGCGCTGTTCTTGATGTTGGCGCCGTCGGGGTAGCGGAAAAACAGATGCTCGCCGCCGCCGCCGGTGACCGCCTGCACGGTGTCCGGCAGGGCATGGATCCCGCCGTTCTCGCTGATTACCTCGTGCCAGTGCTCGACGCCGTTGTCGCGGGCATCGATATCAATCACCACCAGGTTCCACTTCTCACCGGTGGCGACCGCGATATTGGCCTGTGGCCAGCGTGTCCACCAGTTGTCGATCGCCCGCTTGTCGAGCGTGGCATCGGCCGAGCCGAACCGGGTCAGGGGATGTTTGCCGGGGGAGCTGCAGTCGACCTGGCCGCAGCTGCATGTCCCGTCGTCGCGGATCCAGTGGATCGGGATCACCCCAAAACCCAGCTCCGCGTATCTGATTGCCGCCTTGTGCTGCTCTGAGCGGCCTGATATCGTTTCAGTCACTTAACGTTCCTCTCTGGTGAATGTTGAGCACCTTGCATCTACCTCCGTTGGTGTTGGGTAACCAGGTCTGGTTTGTGGCTCCAGACATTAATGCCCCCGGTCGGCCTCGCGCCTTCCGGGGGCGTTTTCTTTTTAGTGGACCGGCTTATCGAGCGCACGCAATGCCACCTTGCGCATCTGCACCCCCTGCCAGTAGTCCATTTTCGATATCGCATCCAGTGCGGATCTGGCCGCGGCATCGCTGCCGCGCACCATCTCGAGCTCCGCCTTGAGCTCGGCCACCTTCGCCCGAAGATATCCTGTGTCGCCGGTCACGCGCCATCTTCCATCGCCGACCAGGCCGAGCACCAGTCGTCGCGGTGCACCAGCGGAAAGTTCCAGTAGACCGTTACTACGTCCGAGTTAGCCAGGCCTCCCGGCGGTGTGGCCCGGCATTCACCGAACTCACCGGTCCCCGTCTGCGCGTACCAGTCGCATTGTTCACATCTACCCGTTCTCATTTTGTAGCTCCTTCGCCTCACGTATCAGCTCCAGCGCCAGGCCTGGCACCTTGAACAGCTCCTCGAGTTGGAGGGCTGCGCCGGGGGAGATCCCGCGCCAGAACCAGTTGTAGACGGCCGAGGTGCGGATCCCGCATCGTTTGGCCGTTTTGGTTACCCCGCCGAGCTTCTCGTAGACGATTTGATGCAGCAGCGGCTGAGTTCGGTATTCAGTGGTTTGCGTGTCCATTCGGTGGACCTTAAAGCATCCACGAGCCGTGTCAATTGATCCCGCTGGTAGCCGGCTACCAATGAACTGTTGGGTGCCACCCAATAGTTCCACCGCCCACTGGAAAACTTTTCCAGTGCTCCGGGTAGGACAGCTAACTGCATTTTGCTGTCTGAGTCAGCCCTTGAACTATGCTGCATGGTTTTAGGGCAATTCTATCTTCTTGATTCCAAACGATTTTCAATATTAGTCAAAAAATCCTTGTAGATCTGAGCCTGGTACCCTACACTGTTGGTGGGCAAGGAGCGCCCGCCACCGGGGCCGAGTCCCCAGCCAACGGAGACCGAAAATGAATGACACCACCGTCCTTTCCTGGGTGATCGAGGGCCCCAACGGGTTCCGCGTCACCACCCGCGCCAGCATCGGCGCCGTCCGCGAGTACATTCTCGACAGTATCGACGCCATGGCCGGCAGCCCTGGCCGCAAGTACATCGAGATCGCCGACGCTGTCGACGACCCCTACAACCCCGGCATTTACGCCGCCTACGAGAACTACGACTTCGAGGGCGTTCGGAGCGAGACCGTCGGCATGTCCGCCATGGTGACCATCGACGTCGACCTCGAGCCGCGCAGCTCGCTGGACCCACTCATCTAACGGAGACCCGACATGAGCAACTCAATGGAAATCCGCTACAACGCCCTCAAAGCCCTGCGCAGCGAGCTCTACGACCGGTACTGCCGCTGCCTGGATCGCGCCGGCAGCGTCTACATGGCGCCGGAAGGCCGCGAGAGCTACTACGCCAAGGCGGCCGCGATCGAGTGTGCTTTCAGGGCCCTCGATCCCGAGCTCGACCGGGTCGAGAAGATCATCAACGCCGAGCCCTGCCAGGTCTCGATGGCCGACATCGACAAGTGGCACGCTGACGGGTTCACCCTCGACTGACCAGACCAGAGCCTCCTCGCGAGGGGGCTCGAGCCTGGGATGTTCCAGGAACCAACAAACAACGGAGGCCGAAAATGGTCATGTACAACCCCGCCAATGAAACCCGCCTGACCCTGCCGGAGCTGGCCAGCTTGCCGGTACCGGACGCCCAGGGGCCGCGTCACTTTGTCTACCCGTTCAGCGACTACGCCAACCTGGTGGTCGACAACCTGAGCGCCAACGGCCTGGTCCCGGCCAATGCCGAGTTCGCCGTCTCGAAGGACAACATGCGGATGTTCGGCACCATCGAGGTCCGGTCCGAGCGCACCGACCTGTCCTGGGTCGTCGGCCTGCGCGGCAGCTATGACCAGTCGGTCAGCCGCGGCCTGGTCGTCGGTGAGAGCGTGATGGTCTGCTCGAACCTGTGCTTCTGGGGCGAGGTGAAAGTCGAGACCAAGCAGACGACCTTCATCGCCCGCCGGATCCCGGACCTGGTCGAGCGCATTGCCGCCCGGCTGCCGGCCAGCTTCGAGCGCGAGGAGCGCCTGATCGACCGCATGAAGGATCGCGAGATCAAGCTGTCCGCCGGCGACGCTCTGCTGGCCCGCGTGTTCCGCAACGGCGGCCTGACGTCGGCCCAGCTTGGCCGGGCCCTCGAGGAGTGGGACACCCCGTCCTACCCTGAGCACCTGGCCGACGGCCGCAACGCCTGGGCCCTCGAGCAGAGCGTGACTGAGGCGCTGAAGCCCACCGGGCAGACGGTCAACATGGACACCGTGTCCCAGCGGACGCAGATCGCCCGTTCGACGATCATCGACACGCTGGCGCTCGCTGCCTGATCAACCCTGGCCACGGACGGCCAC
>Ga0180437_10006144_pt1 | contig 16139 bp, 13 predicted proteins | sample SS_ome_4_FD_132410 | JGI IMG/M metagenome (GOLD analysis project Ga0180437, IMG submission 132410) | Hypersaline lake sediment archaeal communities from the Salton Sea, California, USA - SS_3_D_1 metaG | ecosystem: Environmental > Aquatic > Non-marine Saline and Alkaline > Hypersaline >...
GAGAAATCGCTTCTTTTTCTAGTGTATCCGGATTTTCTTTATTTGCAAGTAGCGAAAACCCCTTTTTTGGGACAAAAATAGTTTTGATTTCTAGCTTTGGAACTACAATGATTTCTTTGTTGAAAACCTTAGAAAAATAAAGATATTCTGGAAATTTTTCTCGTAATATGGATAATAAAGTGTCTCCATAGTACAATTCAGTGGGTCGAACGAGTGTTTCGTTGTTAAGCAGCCATTGCCATTCTAGAAAATTAATTTTTGCGTCAAATAAGTCTTTGTACTTCAGCGGAATATACTTTAGAAATGTAATAATATGATCTTTTGGATGATTATATCCAAAGGTGTAAAAAATAAAGCCCTTTTTGGTTAAAATAACATCGCCATCCCTAGGCGGCCATTCTTCAAACTGCATAACCATATCCACTATTCTCTGGTTTATTCCAAAAGAAATTGAGAAAATTAATAAGGCGTGTTCATAATTTGATTGATTCCTCTGACAATGGAGGGCCATCCATCAATCTTAATTACTTGTCCTTTATAAGCTAATTCTTTAGCGAATTGGAGGTTTCCCGGATCTAAATACAGAACATTAACTCGGCTTATATTGGCATTATTTTGAATAAAAGGTATGGGATCTTCTCCGTAAGTCCAAACACCGTCAGTCATCAGAAAAATCTCTTTTTTGAATGAAGTTATCTTTGAAAATTCAGTACTTGCCTCTTTGAACGCTGAATAGTAATTGGTCATTGAACTCGCTTCTAGAGTTAGAATATACTCTATAACCTTATCGACTGGGGTATCTTGATCTATTTGTTTGAGAAGGAATGGCTGTGAATGAAATGCAACTACACCGTAGAAGTCATTCCTTGAAGAATATTTGAGCGAAATAACTGCCGCTGCAAGTGCTGCAAGCCCTAACTTCTCTTTAATCATGCTTTCTGAAGCATCAATCATCAGTAAACATGCTCGTTTTACTCTCTCGCGTTTCGTAACAATTATATCATCTGGCTCAACATTGCGTGGTCCCTTCTCCACGATATTTTCTACGGTCCGATCAATATCGATAACCCCATCTCCATCAAACCTAAACCGCTTTCGATCACCATCACGTAATCCAAAAAAAGTTAAGTTTTGTGCCCGATCAAGGATAACTTGAGTTGCTAATTCTCTCGCTAAGGCTTTACGACGCTTTTCTAAAGCCTGTCTTATGAGGATATAGAGTTCTGGCGCTAATGGCCCTTGAAATACGTCTTGAAACATATTTTCATCAGGGATTTTAGACAACGCGTGCCCTAATTTTGTTGCGCCCAAATCACCCTCTTCAGCAACTTGTTTAAGTTTAAATAGTCGTTTCTCACGAATTGCATCAACTAGATCCCAATCAGGTTCAGGCCCTCTGACAAAGGACATTTTATCATCTCCAGCTTTGCCTTCTGCCTTTCTACGTAGAAGATCATCAAGGGAACCTCCCATCATTGCAGTTCTGAATAATTCCTCGATAATTTCTTCCTCTGTCAGTTCACATGTTGGTTTTCTCTTGATTTTAGCAGAAAAAGCGAGATAAGCGATTTGGAGAAGATGATCTTTTATGCGTATCTCAAAGCGTGTCTCATCGGATGCGAGACGCACAAAATCAATAGCGCCTCTGATACTCGCACCCACTTTGAGATCAGGATGTTCTCGTGTCGCACGACCAATTTTCACACCAAGATCCACCAACCAAGGTGCATCGATCTGAGTGACACGGTTTACTATTTCTTTTTCCTCCTCTTCAGATTGATAGTCTAATTTGATCTTGACAAAACGATCAAGAATTGCCCGACTCAACTTAACAGGACCTAAACTATCGAAAATACTTAATGAGGCCACAACACGGAAATCATCGTGAGCTTTAATCATCCCATATCGGGGAATGTGAACTTCTCTTTCAGAGAGCACCGTCACTAACGCATTAAGTGCATCGGGCGGTACTCTGTTTATGTCTTCGATGTACAGTATACCACCGCTTTCCATTGCTCTAGTGAGAACGCCTTCATTGAAATTTTCGGGAATATATCCAGTTTGTAGTACAGCTGCTGGATCAAAGTATCCCACCATCTTCGATGCAGTTAAATCGGCATTACCTTCGCAGTAAAATAGACATAATCCGAGCGAGCAGCACAGTTCGTGAAGTATAGTAGATTTCGATGTACCTGGTGGTCCTTCAAGGAGGATGGATTTGCCTGAGCATATCGCACTCAAAATTAACTTGAGTTCACGTTTTCTTCCAACAATTCCGCTTCTGTCATCAGTCAGTTTCTCGTATAACTCTTTTGGGTCACACAAAGCTAGCTTTGAATCACAAAAATTCCCTTCTTGATCAACTGGGGTCTCATCAATAGATTTCATGCGCGAAGCCTTCTTATTTAGTAATTTAATAAAGTGGATTTAACAAGAAGAAATCTGATAATATTATTATTTCTTTCGCCTGACATATTCCCACCGCTAAAGCAGTGGGGTTTTACACTTCTAGAGTAAGAAGTGTGGGACGTGCCACCGCCCTGTTAACGACTCCCGCAGAGAGGGGTTCTCCCTGGGCGAGCCCTATATTGACACAGCCTACAACATCTCGGTGGGCTTCCAAGTTACACGACACACACCTGAATAATCTGCCCTTCCTTACTACTCTTTTAGAATTGCATCGTGGACATACTGAGGAGGTCCCTCGTTCGTCTATTTCCCTTACGCTGATACCGTATTCCTCAGCTTTTTCTTTAATGCGTTTCACTAGATAGCGATGACTCCAAAACAGATGGATCATGGAATTTGACTTCTTAGAGAAGTTAGCTGAGGCGCGTATATTGGTGAGTTCACCTAATACTATTTCTGAAACTCCTTGTGACCAACAGTGCACCACAAAGTCATTCACTACTTTATTTGCCATATCCCTGAATCGACGCTTCCGCTTTCGATATAACCTGCGTAACTCTTTAGAGGTATTTTTATCATTAGTGGTCTTCAAGAGCGAGGCATGTGTTGCCAGTTTGTGATTCCAGTACCACCAATCGGCCAACATGGCATTCGCTCGATAGCCCCATACCTGATGATTCGTTGCTCCGATCGTTGCCATAATCGGCACTTTGACTCCTAGATCAACATACGCCTTCTTCTTTCCTTGTGGTTGATGTGGAGGGTCAACCTCCATCGGCATGAAGGCGTACCAGTGACCTGTGAGTGCATCACAACTAATTTCCAGCCTGCCCTGGGTTCCCTGCCACCTGTTGCTGCCCTGCCATTGCACCTTCAATTTGAAAGGAAGTGTTAGTAGTTTATTATCTAAAGTATAGTTATCACAACGTACTACATAAATGAGTTTTCGCTGCCCTGTGTTTTTATCCTTCCAGTAGCCCGGAGGTCGTACTCTGGTGATATGAGGTGGGAGGGTTCCCGCCTTTTTCTTCTTTAACAAGGCGAAAAAGGACTTCCAGGCCTCATTGTTCTTTCTAATGATTTGTTGTGCACTTGCTGAACCGATTACCTTTTTGTAGTGGTGATAGACCTCATCGCTAGTCCAATCCATGTGATGGTTGAAAAATGACTGGCGTCGCTTATAGGTGAGCTGATTCCACATACAGGCACAGGCATCCGCTCGCCTGAATAACTCCAACTCTTGTTCTTTGGTGGGACGTAACTTAAAGATATTAGTCCTTCTCACGGTTGAAGCCTCGGGTAATAAGAGAGCCACCAGAACTATTTAACGGTTAGGGGGACCGTGATGAAGGTGATGAAAGTGAACACCGCACACTACCGCAATTCAGCCCACCCCTGAAGGAGTGAGCTTTCTTGCTCAGCTACCTGTAAATAGAAAAACCTCATTCAAAGGAATTCAGTTCATAAGCGCATGTCTTTCCGCCAGCAGCTTGGCACTCGATTTGATTACAATCGGCAGGGAAGCCTCTGAGTTTCATCACGCCTGTAAATATACCTGGAACAATACCACAGTATTTTAGGTCTTTCAAGTCATCAGATAATGTGATACCTCTACAAAGAAAGCAGTTATCATCTTCAAAGCGGATTACTTTGCGTTGCGGATCGTATATTACATTTGTAAAACTATTTCCTGAATAGAATTTGTAAGCTAAAGACAATGTATCTTTAAATTTTTCAAAGGAAGGGGCATGTTCTTTCATTTTTTCTGCGTAACCCATGAGAAGTGTTGTTGTCATCCTTTCTCCAAGATCTTTGATATCTGCGTTTGTTTTCTCAATGTCACCCTCATTTTTTGCTAAGAATGTATCGACAATACCAGCAATTGTCGCTTGATATAATTCAAGACTTGTTTTTTTCGTCTTTAATTTATAACCCAGCCAACCCTTAACACCCATGTTTCTAACCTCATCGTGCACCTTTAATTCAACTGTAATGTAAAAATCAAAATCCTAAACTCGCAGTTCTCTCAGAGAAAAACGTAATGGGTAAATATATTTTTTTTGGTGTTAAGAGGGGGCAATTTGCGATCTTAAAGGTTAATTAAAATATCTCCTTTGTATCTATGATGCCTCTTTTCTTCAGGTTTAAACATATTGTCATAACTTTGAAGACCAATATGTTCAAAAGATCAGCAATCTCTGAAATTGAACGTTCGCCATTTACAAGATTTAAAATTTGGCTTTCTTCCAACGAGACTTTAATTTTGTCCTTCTTTAAGGAAATCGGAATCAACTTCTTTTTTTGACTTATTGTTTTGTCAACAAATTGCCTGATGATCTTATCGACTTCTTCATCAAATCCTTTTAAGTTTTTAAGGGGTAATTCTGTGATGAACAGAGCTTCAGGGATGCCACTTATTTTTTCTTTTACTAATTTTAATAACTGCAGAATTGCAGTACCAGCCCAGTTTCTATCTTCTGGATCGATCACCAGTGCTACAGTTACATCAAAATCAGGATCTCCGCTAAAAGTAATCAAAAATTTCTCGGTGTCAATTTCTTTGATTTCACTTTCGTCGCCAGTCATCGTTTTCCCGAAAGATTGTATCGCAGAAAAGAAGCCGGAAACGATGAGAGGATCTTCTTGAGATATGGAATGATAATCCTTGTAATACAAGAGTTCGCCAGTTGTTTTGTACATGTAAACATTATGAACGACGATAACTATCCCTCACACTTTTCTTCTGTAAATATGCCTCTAAGAGTTAACGATTATCGGTCTCGTTTCTTTTCCGATTTGTAGATAATTTCACATACGTCTAACCATATCTTAGGTTAAGAAAGATTCAAACCAGAGGAAAATATTATGATTTAACTATATGAGTATTATTATGAATTTTTTTTTGTAGGACATACAAGTATGAAGAAATAATGGAATGACCTTAGAGATGCGCTATTCATCAATAAGAAGTCAAAGATAACCAAGAAACTGGATTTGTCAAAAAATTAGAAAAAACTAGTTAGAGAAGGTCCAGATACTATTCCAATTTGTGTTACTATGTTTTGTGTCGAGTGGTTATCATTCCGAATTGAATTCTTCTTTAATACATTTTCTGCAAGCAAATCAATTAATTCCAGTGTTCCAGTGCCATCTTTTGCCGAAGCTTCAATATATTGAAAGCCTTTTGTTTCTGAAAATTCTCTTGCATTTTCAAGAGCTACGACCCGATATTCATCCAAATCAGCTTTGTTACCAACTACAATACCGCTATAGTTGGAAACTGGGACGGACTTGTGAACCTCATCAAGCCAATTAACTAAATTGTTAAAACTCTCTTTATTTGTAAGATCGTAAACGTACACTATTAATTGAGAACCCTTATAAAATGAACCTCGCACAGATTCGAAGCGGGGCTGCCCGCCTAAATCCCAGATACACAGGTTTATCTTTATGCCATTATCTCGTTCTGTAGAATGAACAACGATGTTTACACCGATAGTCATTTTATAAGCTTCCATGAAACTCGTCTTACCAGTGAATGAATTAACTAGACTGGTCTTTCCGACAGTTCCATCTCCAACGAGTGCGATTTTGGCCTGAATAATTACCACCATATATCCCCCGCGGGCGCGCAATAAAGGGAAGACTGTAGCGTCTTGAGTGTAACTATGATAAATTCGAGTTTTAAGTTTTCTAGAAAAACTATCCACAATTAAATTTCCAGATGTGAGAAGGCGTTTTACCTAATCCAGTCATGTCTTAAAAAAATCGAGGTCAAATAGAGTTGGTATAATCGGCTTAGTTCTACACATACAGGCTGCTGTTAAGATAATGTATCAAGTTCCACTAATTCTTGTGAAGGGTGTATAAAGACACTATCAATAAGCATTTCAACCAAGTCTGGTATTCCTTTACCATCCTTTGCAGAGGTTTCAAGATACATAAAACCAATTGCTTCAGCGAATGATTTTGCTTCGTCAATATCTACTGCACGAAATTCATCAGACAAATCTATTTTATTTCCAAGTATTATGCCCTTATAAGGTGCATTGCAAGCGCGGTTCACCTCTTCAAGCCAGTTGGCTAAGTTTTTGAAACTGCCCGAAGATGTTAGGTCAAATACTAAAACAATAACCTGTGCCCCAAGATAGAAGGATCCTCTTACAGCTTCGAATCTTGGTTGTCCCCCGAGATCCCAGCAGATAAGCGTCACTTCTGTTCCATTTTTCACACTTTTGTGCACAGAAATATTAGTACCAATTGTCATTTTATATATGGCGGCATACTCCCCTTCGGTAAACCTATTTACAATTGCTGTTTTTCCTACGGCTCCATCACCTGCAAAAATGACTTTTACATGACGTACGCTCAATGAATGACCCCCATGAAAACGCGCTAAATGACTCGGAAATCAGTTTAAACAAAAATATAACATTTATTCTTTTAAGTCTTCTAGCAGATTTTTCCTTATATCTAGTGAAAACATCCGCAATCTTATAATTATTTATAAAACGGTGTAATTAGTGATAGCATTCCACCTTTTATGATAATCATCAATTCTCCCTACTTTTATGAAGGAAGAACCAGCCTTAAGGTTATCGGGCTGTGCGCTCGTCACCGAGTGCAAGACATGCTTCATTAATACCGTTTTACGCAGTATCTCCGCAGTCTTGAAGGATGTTATCCCGCTATGCTTGAAGAGGTCATGGATCATCGACCAGCTACGGTAAGGACTACCCTGTTTCACACGGGGCTCGATGAACTCCCCGACGTGTGAGAGCACCCAATCGTAGATGGCTGGAAGTGCTTCCTTGAAACCCAAGCCTCTTCGAGCTATTACATAACTTGCTAAGTGATGTGTTGACAAATTATGTAATCGCGAATATTTGTATTTCCCGATGAGGGAGGTATATCCGGGAAATACTTTTCGAAAGGACACACAGCGCTTTTTGCACTTTCGCTCTAACAATTGCAAGGCGGTGGTCTTCATATTGCTTAATTTTCGATTGCGTTTTCTGTTATAGGAAAACTCTTGGTCGAATTGTAAATCCTCGACCACGATACCTTTACCTTTATTGATGCAATAATTGACGATTTTATCTATCTTATAGGAAATATAATCATTACGTTTATCTGTTCGATAGCTGTGCAGGTTACAAAACAAGATGCTATGATAGGAAAGTAGTGTACCGTGCTGGTCTACATTGGTTAGAGCCACGAAGTTATAATTGAAATCTAAACCGATGGCGCCATGTTCATAGCCATAACGTGGTGGTGGTTCTGGAATCTCATACGAGACATGGGCAAAGTAACGTACTTCATCCTTGAAAAGCTTTCTTTTCACGGTCACCGTGTATTTATCGGCGTTAAGAATTTTCTGAAACCATTTCTCCTGTACATGATTGACAGACATAGGATAGACCAGCCATTTGCGTCCTTTTTGCTTGGAAAACGTTCGTATCTTAACCGTTTTATCGGGCAATAGCTTGAGGTTCAGGTTTTTCAATCCTTTTTGTTTCTTTCCCACACAACTGAAAGAAGAATCCCGTCGTATCCTGAACTCAGTTCTACTTATTTTGCCAAGGATTCGGTCTCTAAATAATTTCTTAGTCCCAAACACAATGGGTGTAGGCTGTAAAGTGTGTAATTTCGCCATTATCGAGGATCTGCGGGCGTATAAGCCTTTTAACCGCCTGTCGTGTGTATCCCGTTCCTTTATTTTGTTGATTTTCTTGTTAATGGTTTTTAGCTGTTTGGTCATGTATTTGCGTTGTTTTTCCAGCCATGTGTGTTGTGCATCCAGTGTCTGCTTGTTATCGATCAGGATGGTGTTGACATAAGGGTTGTTGTAACACAGACTCATCAAACATTGCTGGATAGTTTTGTCCTCACCGAAATGTGCTGCCATGTAGTCCTCGCCATGAAACAACAGGTTATAGCCGATACATTTCACGCGGTTATAGATGGTGAAGATCTCATGGAGTTTCCCTTCTTGTGCCTCATCGGGATAGATCCTGAATTTGATAGTCTGTATCATGGTGATCGACGGCTCCCTCATATCTTAGAGGACAGTTCATTAATAAACACCGCAATTTTCTATACCCAAGTTACGTAATTTCCACGTAACTTTCAACCGAGTAAAAAACGAGTAACATCCGCAATAATCGAACGTCATTATAGAACAAAATTAGGCAGATGAGGTTTATTTAATCTGTTAAGTCCATGAATACGTTAATTTCATAACCTTAATGTAAGATGAGGATTCTTTTTAAGATTTAAAAAAAGAAAAGAAGGAATTCAAAGCGAAAATTTCATTCAAGTGCTTGTGCTAGTATCTCATGGATGTCCATTACTTTGATGCTTAGATTATTTTGTTTAATTGTGTCTAAGAAATTCGCGCGACAAGTGGGGCAAGCTGTCACCAGCACGTCAGCACCTGCGTCTTGAACTTCTTTCAGTCGATAGCTCGCAACTTCTCTCGCTAATTCGTTATCGATGCCTTGCAGACCACTGCCACCGCCACAGCAGTGTGAAAGTTCTTTGTTATTCTCTAATTCGACCCATTCTACGCCTGGAATCGCATTAAGGATCTTTCTAGGGGCGTCAAATACACCCATTTGCCTGCCAAGTTCACATGGATCATGGTATGCTATTTTACTGCCACCATCGAATTCATTCGTAAATGTAAATTTGCCCTGGTCGAGGAGTTCAGCAATATATTCCACGGCATGCGTGATTGGAATACCTGGTGTCCAGTCGTCAGTTAAATGCTTGTAATGTCGAAGGGCTTGTGCACATCCTGGGCAGATTGTTACGATGCGTTTCGGGTTAATCTTCTCAATCAGCTCAATATTATGCTTAGCAAATTCCTTTGCAACGTCTAAATGACCTGTGTTAATAAAAACAAGACCACAACACCATTCATCCTCACCCATTACTGCGAAATCAACATTGGCAGCTTGAAGGGCTTTGGCAGTGGCTGTTGCCATTGGTCGCACACGGGGCCGCATGATATTACAGCCAACAAAATATAGAACATCTGCTGGTTCATTTACCTTGATGTTTTCAAGTTTTGCAGCCCATTTCATCCTTTTTAAGTTGTCTTGTCCCAGCACGTTTCCTTTTTCTAATGTCATTGCGCTAAACTCAGCAAAATCCGGAGGAGCAAAACCCAGTTTAACTAGACCTGCTCGTGCAGCCTCCATTGTTTTGACATAGTCAACCTTTGAAGGGCACTTCTGTTCACACGCCGAACATAAGGTGCATGTAAATATTCTGTCAACTAATGATTGATCTGGCTGAATTTTTCCTTCGTCGACTGCTTTAAGCTGCATCATTCTGCCACGAGCACCATAAGACTCTAGAAGGTCCTTAGCTTCGAAGGTAGGACAAATTGCCCTACAAAATCCACAACGGCTACACTTCAAGATTTGATCCTCAAATTTTTTCTCTAATTCGAGTACACCCATTTTTAAATCACCTATTTTAATCGAATATTTTACCTGGATTCAGAATTCCATTTGGATCAAAGGCCTGTTTGATCCTTCTCCATAGGTCTATTTTGACTTGTCCATGCTCATCCATCATAAAGATCTTTTTCTCAGTACCAACGCCGTGTTCACCCGTAACAGTACCCTTCAAGTCTTGGATGATTATTTTTCCCATCTCCACTACTGCTTCATGCGCTCTTGCAGACTCGTCAGGGTCTCTAGGGTCGAAGAGGAAAAGAGGATGGATATTGCCGTCTCCAATATGACCGAAACAGGGAATCTTAATATCGTACTTTTTAGCCAGTTCTTCCATACGTACAAGAAGTTCGGGGATTTTATTGAGTTGAACTGTAGTGTCTTCGATAATTACAGAGGGTTTTATCTGAGCCATGGCGGGCAAAGCTGATTTCCTAGCTTTCCAAATTTCGAGATTTTCTACGGGATCCCACGCTAAGCGATACTGTAGCATACCTTCTGAGGCTTTAAAGAGTTCTTCAAGTCTCTGAAGCCTTCTTTTGATGTCTTCTAAATCGCCGTCGAGTTCTACGATTATAAACGCGCCACACTCTGGAAATGTCATGCCCGTATAATTAGCAACAGCGTCTAAGGTTGGGCTATCTAATATTTCTCCAGCAGAGGGGTTCAATCCGGACTTGAACAACGCAAAGATGAATTTGCCAGCATTTTCGGGTGTGTCAAAATACACCAAAGCTGAAAGTCTTGTTTCAGGTATCGTAGTCAAACCGACTGTCGCCTTTGTAACTACGCCTAAGGTGCCTTCTGACCCTGTCATAATGCCGACCAAGTTATATCCGCTTACATTCTTTCGCATTTTTCCTCCGTCTTTAATAACCTCGCCAGTTGGCAACACAACCTCTAGGCCTAGAATCCAGTCCCTTATGACCCCATATTTTACTGCACGAACTCCTCCACAGTTCTCAGCTATAGAGCCGCCCATTTGTGCAACAGAATCGCTTGCGGGCATCGGAGGGAAGAACACTCCCTTAGGCTCTAGAACCTTATTTAGATCTGCCAAAATAACTCCTGGTTCTACTGTTGCCGTAAGGTTCTCCATATCAATCTCCAAGATTTTGTTCATCCTTGAGAAGTCCATTAGGATGCCGCCTCTTGAGGCTACTGCGCCTCCAGATAATCCCGTTGCCGCTCCACGTGGAGTAACGGGTATCATTTTCTCGTTCGCTAATTTCAGAATCTCTGATACTTGCTCTGTTGTAGTTACCCAAGCTATAACTTCAGCCGTACCTTCGGCTTCTGAACCATCTTGACTATATGATAGTAGATCAAATGGATTGTCAGTAAAATTGTTCTCTCCAACAATCGATATAATCCGTTCTTTTATGTCATGCATGTCATGATCGATCATGATAGTACGCCTCCTTGTTTAGCGTCATTGCCTAGCATATGAAGAAGCGCTTTTTAATACTTTTGATAAAACACTGCACTGGAAACAAAGGAAAAAAAAGCGAATAGACGCACCTGGAAACTCCTAGGCTTAAAAAAACAAGAAAATGTTCAAAATAAAAATAAAAAAGTGGTTTTAGAGCATTTTTAGCAATTTAGAGAGTTCAGTAGAATCTGTTAACAGATAGCCAAGTTTAAGATAATCTATGTCTTTAAGAATAGCCTGCAGGTTTTTCTTCAGTTTTCGTTCCGCAGCTGTTTTGAGTTTTTCTATGACGTCATCAGATATCTCTTGTGTTTCGATATAATCCTTCTCTACGGCTTTTTCAAAAACAGATAAACCTTTCTCAGAGCGAATTATAACGGTATTCCAACCCTCTTTAGTTGCAGAGGGATCTACAGAAATGTCAGAGAATTCAGCAGTCATATCCAAGCAGCTTGCACATCCATCGTGACGCGCCCGTACACAGAATTCAGCAAGAGCAAACGCAATCTTGTCTTGGCAAACTTCATAGTTCTTGTTTGACTGAACTTTTCGTAAGGCAATCATCTGACAGGGCACACCAACTACGGCGATTTTGTCATTGCCCATAGCCATAGCTTCCGCTAAACCTGTTATCTGAGGACTTGCGTTCAGTTTCCCCTCCGCGCCTGCATCAATTTCTTTCTTATTTGTAGCGATAAATGGTTCTGCTTTCCACTTATCTTTCGGATCGACACCTTTAGCTAGCACTGCTGAATCGATTAGTTTTAGATCAATCGCCGCCTTTAGCAAGGCTGTTTTCACACCTGCTTTTGCTTGTTCTACTGCAGAATTCACTTTTCCTTTGGGCTTAGCCATGACTATTTTGTTATAGTATCCTAACGCTTGATCTTCACGGTTTTTGCCAAAAGTAAATTGATCTAGCGCTTTAAGCGATACAAATGTCCGTGGGCAAACACTATAACAGAGCCCACAGGGAGTTAAGCATCTTGAAATTGCAGTTGGAAATCCATCTACCATGCTAATGTACTTGTGGCAGAAAGCAGCACATGCCCCGCATCCAGTACAAAGGCTATTATAGATAACTTCTGCTTGAAGATCTCCCAGGTTTTTATCACCAAATTCATGCATCTTTAACATCTTGAATCACATCTCTACCAGTGTTTTCAATTTTTGGAGTTATGAGAATAACAAAACTTAGAGTCAGTTTGTGGTATTTCATGTCCCTATTTAAAATTGACTATTCCATTATGTCACAAATTATAATCGAGAAACCAGTTGCAATTGATTTCTAAAAGAAGAGATCCCAAAAGCTCTAACTGAATCAGATTTTCTAAAAAATGATATGAAATAATCCAAAATTGTGAAAAAAGAAAGAAAAGAGAAAAATCGCACGCTAGATTAAGTCCATAAATTCCTTATAGCGCACATGCATGAGATTGTTCTGCACATAAAGCGCGTGGAGATCTACCAATGCATCAGATTTGATTTTTTTGATGTTTGCCTCGAATTTGTCTATTTCTGCCTTGACAACTTCTGCCGGATTGACGGGAGTATATTTAGAATCGGCTGCTGAGATCCATTTTCGTTGTTGTAATATACTAAGGGAGTTACGAACATCTGCTTCTTCTTCTTTCATGACTTTAGCTAACATCGCTATATCTGCGTATCCTAAAGACACGAGAGTTGCATAGGTCTTTGCTTCAACGTCTGACACATTCAAAAGTTGTACGGCGGAATACACCCGCTCATCCATCTTCGCTAATTGCGATTTCTTCCTAAGAGATTCTTTTTCTACCCTAGAGAGATCAAGTGTATCTGCTACAGTTATTTTTCCAGCAGAAACGGCATCATCAAACAGTTTTGCACCGACATCTGATCTTACGAAGACAGTATTCCAATCATCGGCTGGCGCACCTACTGAGCCAACTGCAATATCAGAAAATTCAGCGGTATAGTCCTTACAATATTGACAAGATGCCCAATTGTTTACTTTAGTCTCTTTTATTGGGATGTCTTTTACCGATCCATCATTTAGGTAGACAAAGAATTTACCACGTGCAATATCAAACTTCTTTACGTCACTCAATGATACACCCATTTGTTGATATACTGTATTCTTAAGCAAATCCATCGTGAAATTCGATGAGCAGAACAGCCCAATTATCAAAGTGATTTTTCCAAGTGCATCAGAAAGTGGCGGCCATAGTTGAAGTTTTCGTGCTGCTTGGATTTGGCACGGCATACCAACAAAAGCAAGTTTTTCAAGTTCATATTCATATATTGCCTCAGAATATGGAAGCATACTTGGCGCCATCGTATATCTAGAACCAGCGGCAGCCAATATCTCTTCTGGTGTTCTCGCTACATATGGTTTCGGCACCCAATTGCCAGCCTTTCCTGTAACAAGTGCTCCATCAATTAAACCTGTCTCTAAAGCACGAATCAATAGTGTGGAGACTACTCCTCCATTTTGTGCCACCTTCAATACAGCATCATCGGTACTTTGTGCGGCAGTTGCTTTCTGATAATAACCTAAGAGGTAGTTATCGCGTGTTTTACCACCAAAGAATTCTTTTTCTACTTCATCTTCAGGGAAATATGTTCTTGCACAATATCTAAAACACATTGAGCATGTTGGATCATATTCCTGAAGTTTTGGTTCTTTTTCTTCCAAACCAATTCTTGGACATAAACTCGCACATGTCCCGCAGAAACAACAGACGTCTTTATCTACAACAAAATCATGTAAATCGCGGAACCCGATTCCCTCGATTCTGCTCTGTAAGTAATCAATCATTCGTTCTTTTGCCATTTTTCAAACCTCTTTTAAATAAGTTGCGGCTTTACAAAATGTCTTTTTAAGATTGTAACCTATAAATCGAAATCCTAAGTTTCTAAGCGAAATCCAGCTAAACCTATACAAGCTTTGGTTTAAAAAGTTTTTTTGTACTTTTTTTAGTTATCGAAATAATGGAGTTTCTACAATGCGATATACGATCTATTACTAAGAGATTATCTGCTTATAGCATATTCGTTCTTATCTCTTTAAAGATAGGTTTATAACTGTATACACACTTTGTAGCTGTCTATTTGGAAAGCTAGATAAATAGAGGTAAATTTAAATACCCGTACTAGACAGCTGTACTCCAATCAAAAATTGGCGAAATTATAATAAAAGTTCACAATTGGAGGTAATAAAGGTTAACAATTAACCCCAGGAGGGGTTCTATGAAAAATGTACGCATTGGTACCTTTGTTTGTGCGTGAGGCGTGAACATTGGCTCAGTGGTAGACGTAGAAGAAGTCGCCGAGTTTGCGAAAACTTTGCCTAATGTAGTATACACAAGCACAAGCGTGTTTAGTTGTAGCGATGCAGGACAACAAGAGATCAAAGAAGCTATAAAGGACTATAATCTGAATCGCATTGTTGTTGCAGCATGTACACCCATGATACACGAGGGAACATATCGAGCGTTGCTAAAAGAAGCAGGATTGTCGCCTTACTATTTTCAAATGGTGAATCTCAGAGAACATAATTCTTTTGTTCATACAGATAAAGAAGCAGCAACTGAAAAAGCGAAACGATTAGTTGCAGCAGGTGTGGCACGAGCGGAATTACTGGAAGATATCCCAGTAATGGAGTTGGAAACAGTAGAGGCAGTGATGGTAGTTGGAGCAGGAATTACTGGAATGACAGCCGCGCTGGATTTAGCAAAGCAGGGGATCAAAGTATACCTCGTGGAAAGTAGTTCTTCAATTGGTGGGAGCATGGCGAAATTCGATAGAGTGTTCCCAACTGATGATTGTAGTATCTGAATATTGGCTCCAAAAATGGTTGAAGTCGCTAGAAATCCAAATATAGAGATCTTAACTTATACTGAAGTCCAAGGCGTAAGCGGTAGACCTGGTGAATTTAAGGTTGAATTACTGCAAAAAGCCCGCTATGTTAACACAGAAACCTGTACAGGATGCGAAGCGTGTCTGGAAAAATGTCCAATAACAGTTCCTAACGAATTCAATAATGGATTAGGAACTCGAAATGCAATATACATTCTATTTGCACAAGCAGTTCCGAAAAAGGCAGTGATTAACAAAGACGACTGTATAGAGTGTGGCGCATGCCAAAAGGCGTGCTTATCAGAGTCAATAGATTTAGAACAACAGTCAGCAACCAAGGAAATCGAAGTCGGTGCAATCATCGCGGCAACTGGATTTGCCCCTTATAACGCATTGGAAAACAACGATTATGGCTACGGAATCTATGAAAACGTTGTTACACAATCAGATCTAGAACGACTGTTGAATCCAACAGGGCCTACAGGTGGTCACTTATTACGTATTTCTGATAATAAGCGACCTAAAAAAATAGGGATGGTTCAATGTGTTGGATCTAGAGATCTAAAAACAAATCCGCATTGCAGTCAGGTTTGCTGTATGGTAGCGATGAAGAACGCTCAGTTAATTCACCAAGAATATCCTGACGCTGATATAACGATCTACTACATTGATATCCGTACCCCAGATAAAGCCTGCGAAGAGTATTATGCCCGTGTGAGGGATGCAGGCATTAAATTCGTCAGGGGCAAGATTGCTGAAGTGCGAGAAAACAAAGAAACAAAGAATCTGAAGATTCGGGTGGAAAATACTTTGACAAGAGAACTAATCCGCGATGAAGTGGATATGTTGGTGCTTTCTGCAGGAATCGTCCCAGGAGAAGGAACACTGAAAATCGCAGATGTCTTAAGACTTGATCGTGGCCCAAGCGGCTTTCTTAAGCCAATCCATGAGTGCCTCAATCCGCAGGACACAAAGACTCCAGGCATATATATTGC
>Ga0180437_10006145_pt1 | contig 16138 bp, 15 predicted proteins | sample SS_ome_4_FD_132410 | JGI IMG/M metagenome (GOLD analysis project Ga0180437, IMG submission 132410) | Hypersaline lake sediment archaeal communities from the Salton Sea, California, USA - SS_3_D_1 metaG | ecosystem: Environmental > Aquatic > Non-marine Saline and Alkaline > Hypersaline >...
AATGAGTGTTACCAACATCTTAGCCGCTTCCCTCAAGGTGTCAAGGGATCATATTACTTATGCAGGGCTTAAGGACAGACGAGCTATAACCTCCCAGTCTATGAGTGCTCCTGCAAGAGCTATGGAAGCGTTGAGTGTCCTTGACCTGTCTAGAATCAGCATTCGTGATATGCACTACACAAGACATCCTGTTCAGATTGGTGACCTCTGGGGGAATAGGTTCACAATCCTCCTTAGAAAGATCCGCACTGACTGCGAGTCGGCTTTTGAAGTGTCAAGTGAGCTACGCGAAAAACCCCTCTTGAACTACTTTGGAGTTCAGAGATTTGGTATAACTCGACCCAACACACATCTTATTGGAAAGGCATTGATCAAGAGGGACTATGAAGAGGCTGTTCGTTCCATGCTTACTACGACTAGTGAGTATGAACCAGAAGAGCTTACTAATATTAGACTAAAGTTGTCTGAGAATCTAACCCCGACTGATGAAATGATTGAGTCACTTCCTGAAGACATGGGTTATGAGAAGACCGTGATGAAAGAGCTCCTGAAACACCAAGGCGCCTTTGAGAGAGCAATTAGCAAGATACCACCCAGACTGTTGACTCTTCACGTTCATTCATTTCAGTCATATCTTTTCAATCGCACACTCAGCAAACGAGTGAAGCTCGGGATGTCCGTGTCATCCCCTGAAGTTGGCGATTTCCTAATCAAGCTCGATGAGACTCATTCTGGTCGCGACACTTGGCTCTATGTCACAGAGTCCACATTCACAGACCGACAGCTTCAGGTTGAGTCTGGTGAGTATGGCCTTGCTCTACCAATTCTTGGATACTCGACAAGACTCCCTCCAACCAAACAGACCGAACTTGCCAAAGAGGTCCTTAAGGAGGAGGAAGTTCAGCTGACTGACTTTAGAAACCCCGACATCAGGGCATTGGACTCTCCTGGGGGGCTGCATCTCACATCCATTGCAATCCCAGATTTAGAAACTTCCTGTACCGATGATGGTCTACTAATGCGGTTCTCGTTAAGAAAAGGATCCTACGCAACGATTGTTATGCGTGAAATCATGAAAAATCATCCAATAAACAGGGTTTAGATCAACGAATCCTGGAGCGTTTCTGACTCATCTCTTCCATCCGTTGATCAAACTCATCGGACACTTCATCTTCCTTTTCAGCTTTTAGTCGGTCATCCTGAAACTCGAAGAGGACTGACTCACCCATGATTGCTGACACGATTGCTCTGAGTTCATCAGTAGTATATTTGATACGTGCCCTGTCATCTCCACGAAGCATCACAATACTCTCCTTTGAGCCATCTGGAAGATATAGGCTGTTCACTCCGACCTCACTTGCTGGAGCAATGAACTCTTGAATTATGCCCCGTAGCTTTACTGGTCCCTCAAAGATCATCACTTCCCCGAATTTCTCTGATAGTTCAGTAATCAGACTCTCCTCTGTAAGAAGGAGTTCCTTACCCTTCTTCTTCACAACAAGGATTAAGCGACCTTCTATTCTAGTTGCTCTCAGAAGTGTAAGGCTCTCTAAGTTCGGATGCTCTTGCTCCCTCTCAAGTAACCATTTGCTGAACTCGATGTCAAAAGTTGTGATTTCTCCTCGGTCAAGCTTTGCCTGACAACTTGTGCATAACATATCCGATTCAAGATCGAAGTTACATACAGGTAGTCGCATTCGTCAATCCTCGCCAATCTCGAAGGCACAGCAAAGACTGGGCTTCGGGCGAGAATCAATCCAGAATCGTGCTACCTTGTCAACGTAATGTCTATGGTTGATACGTTGAGGTCACTACCCTTATCCGTTTGGACAGTGGTGGTGCCGATTTCTATGCTCTTCACCGTGAGGTCGGATATAAACCTGTGACGCGTAATTTCAGCAACATCCACGGCTCGGCTGATCAGCCTTCCTCTTGCCTTAATGACAACTTCCTCTGCTCCCTTGTTGAATAGGGTCACACAGGCTAGAACATATGACATCACATTCTTATTGCCAACTAAGATGCATTCCATGCTGTCGCGGTCCTGCAGCTCTTCAGCATCAGCTTTCTTGCTGCTGGACTTCTTTCCAGTGTTTTCCTCCGTCACCCGAAGTCTCTCCGCCTACTACTGTGGCCATTCATAGGAGTGAAGCGGTCCTTATCTGATATAGATTTCGTTTCGAGGTTAAATTGGATTAATTGAACTTTCTCATAGATTGTTAAATCCATTCACAAACAGCCTTATGCCAAACCTTTTTCTTTACATCGTACTGGCTCCGGCAAGGACGTAAAGATTCATGTCACAACTTACATTTCTAGGCTCTTGTCGTGAGATAGGCCGATCAGGGTTCTTCGTAGAACAGAACGATGAGAGTGTTCTCATCGACTATGGAGTGATGTTCACAGAACCCCCATCATTTCCAGACATGATCCACACAGATGGCCTGCAGGCAGTCGCATTGACGCATGCTCATCTGGACCACTCTGGAGGTATTCCACGTATCCTCAGGGAGAGTGAGGCCTCGCTGTTCTGTACCCCTGCTACACGTGATTTGAGTGTCCTACTCTTACGTGACATGTTCAACATCTCAAGAGGTCCTTTGCCTTTTACACGAAAGGATATCGCCTTAGTCAGGCGGCAGTGTCAGGCTACTGCCTACGAGGAAACTGTTCCTCTAGGTCACCACTTCGAGATGACTCTCTTCAATGCTGGACATATCCCAGGGAGTGCCATGGTTTCCGTCAGGGTGAATGGAAAGCGGATACTGTTCACAGGGGACTTCAATGCAACAGAGTCTCAACTCAACCCTGGAGCAAGAATTAACCTTCCAAAGCATGATATTGTCGTCACTGAGAGCACTTACGCCAGAAGGACCAATCCCAAGAGAGAGGACATAGAAGAGGCACTGATGGACACGGTGATCGAGACTTTGGAACGAGGTGGGACGGTGCTGATTCCCGCCTTTGCAGTGGGTCGGAGTCAGGAGATAATGTGTATCCTCGAGCGAAGGGGCCTCCCCTACAAGTATCCAATCTATCTCGATGGAATGGCTCGTTCAGTCAATGATGTACTTGTCAGACACCCAGAGTATCTACAGAGTCCACAGGCATTCCAACGTGCAGTGAGTCGGACTCATATCATCCAAGACAATCGGGAGCGTTCAAACGCTGTGAAGAGCGGTGGAGTAATCATCTCTCCCGCAGGGATGCTCAAGGGAGGTGCATCACATCTCTACTTTAAGATGGTCCATGACAATCCAAAGAACTCCATTGTTCTTGTTAGCTTTCAGATTCCAGATACACCAGGTGCAGAACTATTAGCCACCCACAAAGTCACAGCTGGTGGTCGATTGTTCGATGTAAAAGCTGATGTCCGACAACACCATCTCTCTTCTCATTCTGATTCAAGGGGAATGTTGGACATGCTATTGAAAATCCCCGGTGAACCAGTGTTCTATACGGTCCATGGTGAGTCAGAATCATGTGATGCTCTAGCTGAGAGACTAGAGAAACGCAAGCGCGAGGCTCATGTTGCAGAAATAAACGAGTCTATTGAGATTTAGGCTCCTTCCCCACTAGGACGAGCTTCAATAATCTGACACTTGACCTGTTGGAGGATTTCCTCTGCTTTCTGGGGCTCAACAATCAATGTATAGAGGTAACTCTGAGTGCGAAGTTTCAGTTTAACCTGGTCTTTTCCCCTCTTGACACGGCACTCAGTGGCATCCTCGCTCATTTCAAGAAACTTATCAACATCATGGATTTGTTTTGGCATTGTTAAGCACCATTTTATCGTTATGATAATGGAAGTAGGTTGAGATTCGACTTCCAATCGAACCTGCTATTTAGCCTGCTGATGGCACGGCTAGAGTTTTTGTTATAACTCTAACGCTATGATAGTGGGAGAATTTGGTGGGCCGGGAGAGACTCGAACTCTCGATTTCCGCCGGTTTCAGCTAGGGCTCACTCCATGTACATTCACGGAATTCAAATGAACCCTACTTGTGAAGGCGGCATCATAACCAACTAGATCACCGGCCCATCTGAAATCGCAGTGTATTATCAATTGTATTTAAGAGTGCTGGAGTTTTCATAAGCTTCTGAAACTGGAATTAGGGTGAGATGATATGGTTCTTGGAAAAATCTGCGCGTATATTGTGACCAAAGCAGAATACTACCGTAAAATGAAGAAAGAAAAAGCATATGAAAACGTTAGCATCGGAAAGGACTGCGTAATAAAGGGAAATGTCGAAATTGGAGCAGGGACAAATGTCAATTTTGCATACATCATAGCAGGTCCGACATCAAAAATCCAAATTGGTAAAAAATGCCAAATCTCCTATAATGTCCACATCAGAGCTCACTCGAAAAAGGTCAGCGATTTGCATTCCTATATTGATGAGGACATCATTATAGGGGATAATGTGTGGATTGGTGTCAATGTCTTCATTAAGCCAGGTATAACAATAGGTGATAATGCAGTAATCGGTGCGAATACAGTAGTTACAAAGGATGTTCCTGAGAGAAACCTAGCCATTGGTGGTGAAATGCGACTAGTTCCCATTACTGACAAATCGAGAGCTACTTCTTCTGACGTTTCTTAGGTCTTAGGTCGCTGTTCTTGCACTTCCTGCACTTCTTCGCTTTCAGTGGATTGGTTGCTCCACAGTATCGGCATATGGACTTGTACAACAGATAATGCTGTGCTAGCCTGCGTTTCTCGATGTCAGCTACTGGCATCATTTAGACCTCATGTACTTGATAGCGGTCAGAGAGTTCTCTAGTTAGCCCGCTCGGCTTTCCAGCAGAGTTGTGTTTTAAAAGCTTGTGCTCTTTCCACAAATGAATGCCAGAAGATTCTTCACATAGCCTTCTTTAGAAGCCTCGCGACATCACTTGGTTTGTCTGCCACAGCCACTCCGGCATCACTCAGTGCCTTAATCTTAGCAGCTGCAGTCCCTGTACTTCCACTGATGATGGCGCCAGCATGTCCCATCCGTTTTCCAGCAGGTGCGGTCCTCCCTGCAATGAAACCAACCACTGGAAGATCATATTCCTTCTTTATGTAAGCTGCGGCACGCTCCTCTGCATCGCCTCCAATTTCCCCAACCAGCACCAACGCCTTGGTGTCTTTATCCCTCTTGAACAGCCTTACAGCCTCAATCGTGGTGAGTCCAACGCACGGATCGCCTCCCAGACCAAGAGCTGTTGATATCCCTATTCCTGCATTGGTCATTCCAGCTGCAATCTCATAGGTCAGCGTGCCACTACGGGACATGAGTCCAACATTACCATGTGAGAAGACATGTCCTGGCATGATACCGACCTTCTGTCTTGCGCCAGGAGTAATGATACCTGGTGTGTTGGGTCCAATTATTGTGATTCCCTTTGCCTTGGCTGCATGAATCACACGAATCTCATCCTTCACTGGAACATGCTCTGTAATCACCACTACTGGGTTTAGGTCTGCTGCTATGGCTTCAAGAGCTGCATCGCCTGCAAAAGGTGCAGGGACAAAGATTATTGAAGCATTTACATCCTCTGCCTTCTTCGCTTCAGAAACGCTATCATAGACAGGAACACCATTGACCTCTTCGCCAGCCTTACCAGGTGAAGTCCCAGCGACTATCTTTGTACCATATTTCAACATGGATATCGTGTGATACTCCCCCTGTGTACCAGTGATTCCTTGAACGACCACCCTAGTATCTTTGTCCACGAGTATTGCCAACTATCCGACCTCCTTCACCAACTCAACTACCTTTGAAGCGGCATCCTCCATTGTCTGGAGGAATGGAATCCCTGCCTTGTTGAGTATCTCTTGTCCCTTTTCCTCGTTTGTCCCAACCATTCGTATGACCATGGGTGCCGTGATATCCCCATCATCTCTCGCAGCCACTATGCCCTTCGCAACCTCATCACATCTGGTTATCCCCGCCATAATATTGACAAGGATGGCCTTCACCTTTGGATACATCAAAGCAATCTCTATCCCTTTTTCGACTCTCTTAGCATCAGCTCCTCCGCCAAGATCCAGAAATGTGCTTGCTTTTCCACCATATAGAGAAACAGCATCTAAAGTTGCCATGGTGAGTCCTGCACCATTACAGATACATGCGATGTCGCCTTCGAGCTCAACATAGGCCATATCATTCTCGGTAGCCAGTCTCTCCCGCTCATTCTGCTCAACGGGTTCTCTTTTGAGCTTCTCAATTATGTCCTTGTGCCGATAGAGGGAGTTGTCGTCGATATTCAGCCTCGCATCTGCCGCAAAGAACCGTCCATCCTTTGTTAGAATAAGTGGATTGATCTCAGTCAACTCAACATCATAAGTTTCAACAATATTCCAAAGCGTCAGAAAGAAACTACCAAGCTGATTGATTTGCTTCCCCCTGAATCCCATTGATATTGCCATTTGACGTGCTTCATACGGTTGAAAACCCAAAGTGGGATCTACATGCATCTTGATGATCTTTTCTGGACTCTCCTCCGCAAGTTCCTCAATAGACATACCACCTGACGCACTACCTATGACTACATACTTTCGTTCATTCCTGTCAATGGTAATACCTGCATAGATTTCTTGCTCAATGTTCAGTTTCTCTTCGACTAAGACCGCCTCTACTGGTAGGTCGTTGATGCGCATCTTAAGAATCTCGTCTGCACATTTCTCTGCTTCTTCTGGTGAGTCAGCAAATTTCACACCACCAGCTTTTCCGCGCTTTCCAGCCAGCACCATTGCCTTCACAACAACAGGCTTTCCCACCTCCTTTGCACGCGCGTTTGCCTCTTTTGGAGTTCTGGCGACACCGCCTGGAGGGGTTGGCATCTTGAAGGCCCTGAAGATATCCTTAGCCTCATGTTCAAACAACTTCATCGCTCGACCACCCTTCTGGGCTTGATAATGCCCTAGGTCTGAGCCGCCACAAGACCACTACCGTAAAAATGTTACCTCATGGACTCCAGAAGATGTAGTAAGTTCTCTTCAAGCTTCTCAACAGTCTTCCTTGCTGCGTGCTTTGAGTCAAGGAGTTTCAGTAGGATTGAGTTGACATACTCAAGTTCCTCTAGACAGTTCTCTACAATGCCTGGTTTGTCATCTCCACTAATGATGTTCCCGATGTTCTCTGAGGGCAATTTACTCAATACACGTTTCACGGTCTCTCTTGGAATGGTCGTCTGAGTCAAAACGACATTTTCCAGAATCGTCTTCAGATCACTCGTCTTATCAGCAATTGCCTTCATCACTCTCTTCGCATCCTTGACGGGAACACCTAGAACAGCAACATTCTCACCCAGTCTTGTACAACGCGTGGTTTCTTTGTTTCTGATGATAAGACCATCAGCTTCAAGATCATCAAAAACCTCGAGCCCACGAAGAGCCTGCATAATCACACCTGAAGCATATGGCTTAGTGTCATCCTTGTCCAGTACATATCTAGCGAATTTCACAAGGTGCTTACAGAGCCTATGTTTCCTTACTCCTTGATACTTCCATGATTCACAGGAACATGAAACCCCTTCCTTTGCTCTCAGTGTGGTGTAGTGCCAAATCTCCCTACTCCCACTGTGCACAAGTCCCTCAATCTTGTCCGGCCTGACTGACACAAGTTTCACACTCTTATCAGGAATCTCTCCTGCCCTTGAGAACGTGGATCGCGTGGAACGAAGAGTCAATAGACTCTCTACTGCCTTTTCATCCTGACTCTCAGCCTGGCGGATATCGGTAACCAGACTGCTGCTTCCCCAAAAAGTCCGTTCAATTACTGAGAAGGGATCTTCATCTCGCTTTGGTTTCCCACACAGCTGGCGCAAGACTAGATCCTGAACGTTTTCAGCCTCATCCATTGCACTGTCAACTTCACCAAGACTTGGTTTCAGATTTCCCTCTGCATCCTTTTCGAAATACTTGGCAATCACTCGTACTCTCTCTGGCTCATTCTCCACTACGACGATGCCAAATGCTTCATTATCAATGCCTCTTCTTCCAGCTGCTTCCAAGACATCACTCAGCTGCCATTCAGACAGCATTGTGACTGCATCTTCCTGGGAAACCTCCTTACCATACTCTTGCATAAACACTCCCATCAGGAATACAACCGTAGCTCTGAGACCACTCGCTATTGCAAATCGGGTTGGCAAGACAATGACAGGAAGAAGACCATCCTCCCAAGCCTCTGAAAGAGCCCTCCTCTGGATCATTCCAACCCCCTCATGTAGAAAGGCCACTCCTCTGGGCACTGTGTCGCTCAAATTCATGGTGGTTTCACATTGAGGGTACTTTTCACTGATTTCTTTGGAAAGAAGTTTCAGGTCATCTCTTAATTCTGGAGCAAGCCGTAAATCAAGAGCAGTTGCTTTGCTACCTGTTTGAGCACCAGCAAGTTGAAGGGCTAGCTCCTCGCAGGTCGTTATGTTTGAACAGAGTATCATGACCTGTCCATTGCGGTAGGTAACATACTCTGTCAGGTCTGCAAGTGAGTCCTCTGAGTCTTGAAAGGTCTTAACGCTGAAGATGATTTTGACATCCGTCTTCGGGTCTTCTACTATCTTGGCGCTCAACCACCTACCAAGCTCTTTGATGTCCTCAAGAGGGGGACAAATTGCTGCATACTGAATATCACCTTGTCCCAGAAGTGTGACAAGGACTGTTTCTAAATGCACGCCAATGCGTGGTTGACCGATCAAATCAAGTCGGTCAATCAACACGTAGACTACTCCATCAAGTATGTCTGGGTTAATTCTCGTTGTGATGTCAAGTGCTGTATAGGTTGTGACAATTACTCTACCAGATGCAGTATGCGCTCTTGTTGCACTTCTCCTCCGAATAATTGCAGATGCTTCAATACCTAATCTGCTACACTTCTGACTTAGGGAACGAAACCGTTTCTCTGCCTGGTGCGGGTTGGGGCAAAGGACAAGAGCTCGAGCTCTATGATCTGATGCAACTCGGTTGAGAAGTGCAATCTCACCGATGACATATGCCTCATCGTAGTCATACGTCACCAGAATCTGACTGGTTCTTCTCATGATACCTTGTTCCACTGAGCCAGACTGAAACTTAGTGAGTGTGGCAAGTCCTTGCCTTCTGAGCAACTCCAATAGACGTGGTGCGACCTGTTGGAGTTCTAGTTCCCTTAGAGTACTCAACCAGTCCTGCTCCAGCGAATGCGCATACGGTGATATGAGGATATAGTATATTATCCTATTAGTTTTATGCGTGACTGGGCAAAATTCCGGAAGACTGGTCAAAAAATGCGCACAACCAACACAACATTCGAATGCGCAAAATATACACATCCTATGCTCCAATGTCAATCTTACATAGACACATACAAACTCTCAAAAGCAACCACAGAATCTCTAACAGGTAATCAACTGAGAGGTTGGAATAGCAGCCTTCTCTATTGAGGTTTGAATGGTCATGGCTTTCGTAGCTACCACTGATTCATCTTTTAGAATCATATTGAAGAAGGACTTCAAGATTAAACCAGGTTCCACTTTCATCTGCGGCTTTCATGGTCTGGGCGAAGTGGGATTCTTGAGCACCGCTCATCTGACACGGACACTTGAGGCAGAGCGTATAGGGTTCATCAAGAGTGACATGCTTCCCCTTTTTGTATCGATGGAGAATGAGCGACTCGTTCTACCATTCGAGCTCTATTCCTATGACAAGAAGAAGATGATCTTTCTAGTCCCTCGATTTCAACCACATCAGTCAGAACAGTGGGGATTCATTGACAAGCTGGCAAGTTGGGTGGCTGAAAACAACTTCAAGGAAACCCTGCTCCTTGGAGGCCTTGATGCATCCTTCAAGGAGGACGAAGCTGATATGAGGTGTGTTCCAACCACCGCATACAAGGATATGCTCGAGAAATGGAAGGTACCGCTCCTGGAGGAGGGTCTGTTTGTTGCTGGTCCCCTAGCCTTGTTCCTAGCAGAGCTTGAAATGCAGGAAGCTCCAGCCATTGGTCTTCTCACTTACGCCACTAGAGGCCGTCCAGATCCACGGTCTGCAGCAACCATGCTTGAGAAGATCAATGAGATTTATGGGGTCGGAGCAAACGTAGAGCAGCTCCTTGAGGAGTCCAGAGAAATTGAAAGGCTTGAGAAGATGAGAAAGTCCATCGAGGACTCCGACCGCACGACTGACATGTTTGTCTAGCCCAAACGTCTGATGAACCAACCCACATCGACAAGATTCTTCGCAACCAGTTTGTCCGCCCTCAATCGAGTCACTTTCGCTGCATCCACCGACAGAGTGGCAATCCCAAGGCACTCTCTATTCTCAGAGAGTACAAGGACTCTCTGTCCTCTAACAAGTGACTGATTCAGCTCAAGCACAGACTCTCTAATGATGCTTCTCCCATAGGTGAAGGCTTCTGCACCTAGTTGTGATACAATGATGAAGCTCTCGGTCATCTCTGCGATCTCACTAAAGATCTGCAAACTCAGTCTGAATCTTCCCTTGTCCAACGATCCTAGCTCCTTTCCAAGAAACTGAATATCAAGAGTTTCACTAGCGTTCATCAACTCAGTAATCCAGTCTTTCGGAACCGCATAGAAGATTCTAGACCCTCCCTTGGTCATGAAGATAGGGGCTCGGTCTCCAAGGAGGTTTCTTGTTGTCCCCGCTCCGAACTCGATATCAATCTGTTCAGTAACAGAACTCCAATCCATGGGATTGACTAGCTCTATCTTCACTCAGAAACGGCCTCCTTCTTCCTCAATTTACAGATGAAGAATCCCTCAGTTCCATGGAGATGTGGCAAGAAGCGCCTTGTCAATGTCAATGACTCACTCAGTCTGACACCATAAGGCTCAGAGTAACCGGGTGTCCCAAATTTTGTAGGAATTTCGACTACTTCAATCTCAGGATGCTGTTTCAGTATACCATCAACAATGTATTCATTCTCCTCAGGAGCTATGGAGCATGTTGAGTAGACCATTGAACCTCCCTCTGAAAGGACATTTACAGCAGATTCTAGCATCTCATCCTCTCGTGTGGCGCAGAACCTGATGTCTGCCATGGACTTGCTTGTCTTTCTTGTTGGGTCCAAGGGAATTAGTCCTTCACCTGAGCAGGGCGCATCAAGCAGGATCTTATCGGGTTTGAAGGGGAGGTCGTCGAGTTTTCTAGCATCGCCACGAATGACCACAGTATTAGTTGCTCCACAACGTATGATATTACTCTGAAGACTAGTCATCCGTTGTCTGTCCTGTTCAATCGCCATGACCATTCCTGTGTTCTCCAGCAGTTGTGCAATGTGTGTTGTTTTTCCTCCTGGTGCAGCAGCAAGATCGAGAACTATCTCATCAGGTTGTGGATCCAAAACGCTAACGGCGGTCATCGAGGGAACACCTTGGACATAGTAGAACCCAAGCATGTGTTCAAGCAATGCACCTGGAGATGAATCCTTAAAGTCGGCATAGAAGCAATTGTTCAACCATGGTACTTCATCTAGTATTACTCCTTTCGCCTGAAGACGATGAAGCACACTACTGACTGAAGTCTTCAGCGTGTTGACTCTTATTGCAGTTCTTACAGGCTGTTCGCAAGCCTCAATGAACCGAATAGTGTTCTCTTCACCCCAAAGCGAGAGATATCGTTCAATCATATACTGGAGATAACCGTGTTCTTTCGCCAATTCCTTTGCCCTTTGCCTGAGCTCCTTACTTGACATTCTTGTATCTCCAACGATTGAACTCTACTCACCAATATCTTCGTTCCAGAGTTTCGGATTCTGTCGGATGAAGCTTTCCATCATCTTAATGCACTCAGAATCATTCAGAACCATGATATCCACACCACGGTTTCGGACATACTGCTCTGGTCCCTGGAATGTCTTATTTTCCCCAACTATGACCCTTGGTATTCCGTAGAGCAGCACAGCCCCACTGCACATATCACAAGGCGAAAGAGTAGAGAACAGTACAGACCGCTTGTAGTCCTTTGCAGTCAGTCTCCCTGCATTTTCCAAGCAGTCCATCTCAGCATGAAGGACAGCACTGCCTTTCTGTACTCTCTGATTATGACCTCTCCCTATAATCTTGTCATCTATCACCAGAACTGAACCAATCGGAATTCCGCCTTCTTCGAGACCTTTCTTGGCCTCCTCGATAGCTACTGCCATGAATTCCCTTATTTTTTCCTCATCCATAGAATCACATCATTCATAGTTTTCTAGAGCCCTCCTGAGTGCTGCTGTTTCTGGAGGTATAAGATGAACCTCAGGGGAGAGTCTATCAGGAGTTGATAAATCTTTGAAACCTGAACCTGTTATTGGAACCACAATCCTATCAGACCTATCTATAGTCCCTTTGTCTAATAGAGCTCTAAGTCCCGCCAAGGCTGCAACGCCGCTAGGTTCTGCGAAAACCCCCTCAAGCTTCCCTAATAGCACAAGAGCTCTCTCTATCTCTTCATCAGGAACTGCAATCACCTCCCCTTCTGCCAGCTTCAGATACTTGAGAGCAGCGTCACCATCCCAAGGAAAGGGGTCTGCGAGCCCTCCTGCAACTGTCTGATTTGACTCCCAGGGAGTAATCTCCAACGGGTTCTGCCCTTCGTTGAAAGCTCTCACAATTGGAGCACACCCCTCTGGCTGTACGACCACAGGTCTTGGGAGACTATCAATCAATCCAATCTCTTGAAATTCCCAGAGCCCCTTCATTGTTCCTGCCATGAGTCCTCCACTGCCAGTCGGGAACAGAATCCAGTCAGGTGGATCCCACTGACATTGTTCTGCAATCTCAAAACCGAGTGACTTTGTCCCCTCAAACTGGAAACCATTGAAGGGTCCAAAGGATGGTGATGGTGTCCATCCAAACTCATTACATGCTGCCAGTAACAGAGTGGTTGTTGGGTCTACACCCTCTTTCAACTTCTTGACTCTGAAAACCTTCGCTCCCAGTGTTCTCAGATGAATCAGCTTGCCCTTTGGAGCATCCTCTGGAACAAAGACAACAGCTTGGAGTCCCGCTCTGGCTGCATAAGTGGACATAGCGGCCGCAGCATTACCAGATGACGCCGCAGAAACCGTCTTAGCCCCATCTTCCAAGGCTCTACTGACTCCCACACATATCGGTCTATCCTTGAACGACCCAGAGGGGTTTGGAATCTCAAGCTTTAATGAGAGATGTTTCAATCCCCATTCATCAGCAAGCCTTCCACTTTCGATAAGTGGGGTGCCGCCCTCCCCCAATGTCACTATGTTCCTTCTGTGATTAAGAGGCATCAGCTCAAAGTACTTCCAGTGACTTGGTCGTCTCCTCTCAAGAGTATCCCGTGTGATTGTGTCCTTAACGACCTCTAAGTCAAGGTCGAAGTCAATCCTCCCTCCGCAACCATCGTTTGGAGGAACAGCAAACTCCTCATATGTGTTGCCGCATTTTGCGCATCTGATGGTCTTGAATTTGGTCACAGTGACTCCCACTCCTCACGATGGATTCTTCGTCGTTATTTGGCTTATGGCTCAACCATTCAATGGAAACATCTAACAGCCGCATGAGAGAATCATGAAAACTGAGGTTGTTACCGATGAACAGTACATATGAGGTCGAGGTCAAGCTAGCAATTGAGGATATCGCAGAGATAGAGGAGAGAATTAGGCTCCTTGGCGCAGAAAGGACAAACATAGAAGTCCAGATCGACTCATATTTCAACCATCCCTGCAAATCTTTTCAGGCAACAGATGAAGCCCTGAGGGTACGAGAAAGAAGACCTCTCGACCATGAAGGTTCTACGTTATCAACCGAATTAGTGGAACTCACCTATAAGGGTCCAAAAATAGACACTACCACAAAGACACGAGCAGAGTCATCTGTGCAACTCAATGACGCTGAGAGTGTGACCACGATTCTCGAGAGTCTGGGCTTTAAACTGGTGGCGCAAGTTTCAAAGAAACGTCAATTCTTCAGCCTATCCGAAATGACAATCAGCACAGATGAGGTAGAGGATGTTGGCCTGTTCATTGAACTTGAGAGCATTGCGAACAACGAAGACGAGCTTGCAGAAAAAAGAGAAAGAATATTCAAGGTAGTGAAGGATCTTGGACTTGATATCACCCAGTCAATCCGAGAGTCTTACCTTGAACTCTACCTCAATCGGTGATTGCTCGTCAGTTCCCTTTTCAGTTGCTTCACGAATGTATCTAACGTCCGATGACGATTCTCCGCCTCCCTACGAGCTGGAATTGTGTACATCAAATCTCTGAGCTTCAGCAGTTTTTGATCTGCGTGAGATAGAAACCCGTCCATGCCAACTCCTGTGTTTTCTGCCTGCGCAACTGCACGGAATACACCAATCGCCCCCATTGCATCGAGTTTGTCAGCATCACTGAGTATCTCGCCCTCCAGGGAGTTGGGTTCAAGGTGCTCACTGAATCTATGTGTTCTGATTGCGTCTACGACTCTTTCAATCTCTGCTTCCCTAAAATCTAATCTGCTTAGGATATCCCTTGCCATCTCTCCTGATAGTTTTGAGTGTGAAACGCCTCGCTCAGACTCCAATGGTCGTCCGATATCATGTAGGAGTGCAGCGGCTCCCAAGATCTTCAAGTCTGCTCCCAATTCCCTGCCAATCCTGATAGAGAGGGCATAGACTCGTCTAGTATGATCCAGGGTGTGTGCCCCCTTGTTAGCACCTTCTAGAGAAGTTACTACGAATTCCTCAATCAGACGATGAGATGACTCCATCTTCAGACCTCTGGTTTTATGCGTTAGTTGTGCTTTTCAAGCATCAGGGTATGTGAAATTGTTGGTCTGATTTCGCTCAAGACGCTTTCGATAAACAATACCGAGTCCAACCGAGCAACCCTTTAATTGCTAAGAACGGACGTTTGAGAGTAACTCACATCCACCATGAGTTGCCTGACACGCCAAATCTTCGAAATAGTGAACAAGAGGACTAGTCCAGTGAGCGCCGCTACGAAATCTTCACGCAGACGAATGGGTCTTACCACTCTCATAAGTGCAATCTTCATAGTAGCTAGTCTTGTCTGGGCAACCTACAATTTTGTTATAGTCCAATCCGGTGCAGTCCGCCCGTATAACCCCCACTATGAGTATGAAGATATACCGTTCTGGCCCTATGACAATGAATTTGCTGGAGGAAGGACTAACTGGTTCGATAATTTCAACTATACAGATGGTCTTGTAGGTCAGCCTCTTCCAGATGATCTTCTTGATCATCTAGACGACATGATTTTTATGGTGACGCCAGTAGACCCGCCGCAGCTATGGCGAGTGGGTGCATATGATGACTATGACGGATCAAACTGGGGCAAAACAAGTATTAGTACTTGGGATGTGGACCCAGGACTCCAGCTAATCACCCATGGCGAAGCGACCAACCCGGTCTACACAGTAATCTTCAACACCACTGCTGGTGCCTCAGTGGGTGCTATCGAGCTGCCTACTCTCTTCCCTGAGATACGTGTAATTGAGGACTCATTCACAACATGGAGCTTGTTTCCAAATGGTACTCCTTATCGTGACCCTGGGCGTCTTCTGGACTATAGTCTAGAAACTGACGAGTACAACACGCTTCTTTTCACTCCCTTCATTCAGGGTGATACTGGTGAGGAGGTTATAGTGACCTTTGAGCTCACCTTCGAGACCCAGGACTTAGCCAATGTCATAGCCAATGCCCTCTCTAGCACTGGAGTTGTGGGCATGCAAAACTATCTGGACTATCCAGCTTTGACCCCCGAGGTTGAAGCAAATATCAGCCAGTTTCTTACGGTTGGTAGTAACGCGTATGAAAAGGCCATGGCGGTCCAGCTCTATTTTCAGAGCACCTTCGAGATATTCCTGAATACTGCTGATAGACCACCTATTGGTCAAGAGGTGACTGATTGGTTCTTGGAGCGCGGCGGTGGTCTTCCAATGGATTTTGCCACAGCCTACTGTGTCTTCATGCGGTACCTTGGAATTCCAGCACGACTAGCCATAGGTTATGCCCTCGGAGATCCTGATCCAACCTCAAGCTTCAGAACCATAAAGGTCAGACACATGACATTCTGGTCAGAGGTCTTCATCCCAATGTCAGGCTCACCCACAGGTGGTGAATGGATTCAGGTCATTCCGGCAATGCTGCCTGATGACATGGGTGGGGGCGAGGATCCCACAAACACAC
>Ga0180437_10006146_pt1 | contig 16137 bp, 9 predicted proteins | sample SS_ome_4_FD_132410 | JGI IMG/M metagenome (GOLD analysis project Ga0180437, IMG submission 132410) | Hypersaline lake sediment archaeal communities from the Salton Sea, California, USA - SS_3_D_1 metaG | ecosystem: Environmental > Aquatic > Non-marine Saline and Alkaline > Hypersaline > Sediment...
CCATGCGGACGGCCACGCCGGTGAACTCGGGCACCGAGCAGAAGTCGTCGTTGCAGAGCTGCATGTAGGTCGACGCCCGGGCGTAGTCCAACGCCTTAAGCGGCTGCAGCGCCACCAGCACGATAGGAACGTCCAGCCCGCGGACGATCGCCGCGAACGTGGCGGAGGTGGCGTAGGTGAGCATATCGCAGAAGACCAGGTCGAGATCGGCCGCCCTGAGCCGCGGCAGCAGCCGGTAGGCCGACTCGGCGTCGTCGACGATGCCAAACGGCAGCACCTCGACGTCGTGCGTCTTGACCCGGTTGGTGAACGTCTCCAGCTTGCCGCGCAGCTCGTCCAGCAGCCCTTCGAACTGCGGCCAGTAGGCGTGAAAGCCGACGCCGAAGACGCCGACGCGTGCGGTGCGAGGCTTACGGCGGGGGATGCGAACTGTGTCCATGATTGTCCTCGGTGGTTACGAGCGTCGGTCGGGTCCAGATGGTTGCCTTCAGCGCTTCGCTGGGCGGCGGCGGAAACAGGTAACTGGCCACGGCGCCAATCAGCCAGGTGGGAGCGATTACAAAGGCCCCGTACCACCACTTGGGCACGTCGGTCATCTTCATAACCAGCAGCAGCGAGGCGGCGCCGGCGGCCAGCCCGATCAACGCGCCTTGCCAGTTGGCCCGCGGTGTGAACATACCCAACAGAAACACGGCCATCAGGCCGCCCAAGAGCGTCCCGGCAATTGCCATTATGATCTTGATGACATCCTCTTCGAGCATGGGCGCCAAAAACGCAGCTACAATCACCAGGATGCCGAGTGCGACAGTCAAGCCGCGGCTGGCCCACAGTCGGAGCTGCTTGCCGCCCAGCCAATCGTAAACGATGACCGACGCCACGCCGTTGATGCCGCTGTCGATGGTACTCATCCCCGCGGCAAACAGGGCGGCCAATATCAGGCCGACCAGCCCCACGCTCGACGCTTGCGTGCAAACGAAATGGGGTAGAATCTGATCGTTATCATCCAGCTTCGGCATCCCCGGCCCACCGGCCTGCGTGTAGAAGACGAATAACGCCACGCCCAGGAGCATGAACAGCAGGCCCAGCCCCGCGTTGATCAGACCGCTGAGCACGACGACTCTTCGGCCCTCTCGGAGTCCTCCCGAACAGACGTAACGCTGGATCATGTTCTGGGCGACCGCGTAGCCGGGCAGATACATGAAAAGGGCGTACGCCAGGGCCGTGTAGACGGAGTTCTCAGCGGTGAAGTTCTCTGCGGCCAGCAGATTCGCGTTGAGGTGGAGGATGGTGAAGCGGCCGTGCTCGGTGCCGATCTGCCACAGTCCGTTCCACCCCCCGGCGATTCCGCCGACGGCCAGCAGCAGCACGATCACCACGGCGACGCCCAGGGTGAGCGACTGCAGCACGTCGGTCCAGATCACGGCCCGCAGCCCGCCGATGGCCGTGTAGACGGTGGCGAAGACACCCAGGCCGATCAGCGTCCAAAAGTACTGCGTCGCGTCAAGATCCATGATGGCGTCGAGCGTCAGCGCGATCGCGTAGAGCATGGTTCCCATCCACCCCAGGGCGTAGCCGCAGTAGAGCAGCGAGCCGATGCGCTGCACGGCCGGGGAGAACCGCCGTCGCAGATACTCGTAGCCGCTGCTGACGCGCAAGCGGACGTACAGGGGAACGAAGACAAACCACAGCAGCGGCGTGATTAGAAGCGGAATCAACAGAATGGTCAGATAGAAGCTGAAGTCCTGAAAGGCACCGCGTCGCGGCAACCCCAGCAGCGAGATCGAACTGAAGCTGGTGGCGAACATCGACACGCCCACGGCCAGCCAGCTCATGCGGCGTCCGCCGACAAAATAGTCGTCGTTGTCGCGCTGCCCCCGCATGCTCCAAAGCGCCAGACCGAACACGACGCCCAGATACGCCGCGCAGACGGCCCAGTCGATCGCGGAAAGTTGGCCCATGGTTTTCGCAGATGCAGGCAAACGCAGGGGAAGACACGGGAACGCCGACCATTCTATCGTGCCGTTCCGCATGAACGCCAGTGGCGCGGCCGGTCGTTTTGCGATAATTCCCGTGTTTGTGGCATCGTAGGGTGGGTGCTTGCACCCACGCGTGTTTTCGTTGCTACCGCGCGCTGCGCGTGGGTGCAAGCACCCACCCTACGTGTTTTCTGTGCCTTTGTTGCAGCGTACTGCTCACTGTGCGGATTCTTGCGGTTTGCTGACGGAGCGAGTACAATCGGTGCCGGAGGTGATGAAGCTATGAGAATCTGTCCTGTCGTTACGGTAACGTGGATACTTCTGTCCACGGCGCTCGATCCCGCGCCGGCCGCCGAGATCCGCGACGCGGTCACCCAGTACGGCGTCACCTGGACCTTTCGCGAGCCGGTCGCCGCCGGCCGGTTCGTGACCGGCGACTGGTGGGTCGTCGGTCCGGTCACCATCGAGCGCGTCACGCCGGCCCCCACGGCCGACCGGCACGGCTCGGTCGTCAATCCGCCGGCCGGCAGCACCCAGGGCTACGACGCCCGAATCGCTGGATTCGACCCATCGTTGCGGGCGGCGTTCCCTTTGACACTCAAACCCGGCCAGTCTCTGGTCAGCACGGCCAGCGTGGAGACGATCGGCCAGAAGACGCCGGAGACGGTTCGCGGGCAGTATTGCCGCGGGCCGTTGCGCACGGCGGTCGTGCTCACCTGCCTGGAGAAGGCGCCGGCGGCGGACGCCTTTCGGCCGGCCTACGTGGGCACGTGGAAGGAGCCGTTTACCGCGTTGCAGCTCCGCCGCGACGTGCTGCCGCGACTGAAGGCCCCCGGCACGGTGCCGGAAGTGCGACGCTACGAGCGCGATCTGGAGCGGATCTGGCTGGACCACATGCGCCAGTGGGTCAACCGCCAGATGCATCCCCTGGAAAACATGCCCGACTACGGCCGCGAGATCACCAACATCGTCTCCGACGTGGCCCTGTTGCTGCTGCTGGAGGACCCGCAGAACCAACGGGAGACCCTGTTGCTGCGGTACGTGCAGAAGGGGATCGACTACTACGGCGTGGTACAGTCGGACAACAACCTCTGGATCGGCAACGGCGGCCACAACTCGGGCCGCAAATGGCCCATCCTGTTCGCCGGCCTGATGCTTAGGCACCGGGGCATGATGCACGTCGAGGCCACCTTCCAGGAAGACCAGCAGACCTACCACGGCCCGGGTTTTCACGGCCAAAAGGCCCTCTGGACCATCGCCCCGGACAACGCCAACCGCTGCCACGAGGAGGTGGATCCCAAGACGTGGCCGACCTTCGGCGACCAGCGAGGCAACAACGGGCTGAAGGCCGAGGCATATCGCAAACTCAACGGCCCCACCTGGGTCGGCCAGGCCCTGGCCGCTAGGCTCACCGGCATGGTCGACCACTGGAACCACCCGGCCTTTTTCGACTACGTCGACCGCTGGTACCGCGAGACCCAGAGCGCCAACGACTTCGTCAAATCGATGTGGACCACCTACCGCGACCGGGCCGACGCCGTCGGCGCCGAAGTGCAACGGAAACACGCATCAAGGAAAAGCTGATATGAGAACTCCTGCAAACCGATTCGACCTGCTCATGGTGCCGGCGATTGTGCTGGCCATCGGACTCGTTGCACCGTCTTGTCATCGGGCGGCTGCGGAGGAAGCCAAGAAGAACGCCGCGAAATCGGAGAAGGAAGCCGAGCCGGTTCGCATGGAGCCGGTGGTTCAGAAGATCGAAGGCTGGACCGTGCACATCGACCCGCAGTTGCTCGAGGGCGAGCACAGCGAGCAGGGCGGCCAGGCGCTGAAGATGCTGGCGAACCATCTGCAGCGGATCGCCATCCTGGTTCCGGAAGACCGGCTGGCCAAGATGCGGAAGCTGGAAATCTGGATCGAACATCAACATCCCGAGCTGCGGGCCATGCAGTATCATCCGAACGTCCACTGGCTCACCGATCATGGTTACGATCCGCGGCTGGCCAAGAAGGTCCACATCACGCGGGCCGCCGAGCTTCTCTCCCGGCACCAGATGGTCAAGCACCCGGCCGTGATCCTGCACGAGCTGGCCCACGCCTACCACGACCAGATCCTCGGCTTCGACGAGCCGCGGATCAAAGAGGCCTACCGGAAGGCCATGAAAAAAGGCATCTACGACAAGGTGCTGCTGTACACCGGGAGACAAGTCCGCCACTACGCGGCCACCGACCACAAGGAATACTTCGCCGAAGGCACCGAGGCCTACTTCTACCGCAACGACTTCTATCCGTTCGTGCGCGCGGAACTCAAAGAGCACGACCCGGCGTTGCACGAGCTGCTGGTCGAGATCTGGGGTCCGGTGAACTGAGGAGACGGCTGCCGGCGTGCGATGGCCGCAGAGAGAGGAGGGGCTGGGGGTTAGGATTTGGGGACTCGCGGGCCAACGTGTCCCCGACCCCTATACCCTAAATCCTAACCCCCAGCCCCTAGCCGCTTCAAACCGGTTTCCACGCCCCTCACAACAGCGGCGTGAGAAACTCGATGCTTCGCTTCAGCGCTTCGGTGCCGCTGCATTCGATCGAGAGGCAGCCGTCGTAGCCGGCGCCGCGCAACACGTCGAGACAGCCGCGGATGTCCACTTCGCCGTCGCCGACCGCGGTGCCGGCGGTGACTCCCGTGTCGTGGCCGGCCGCCTTCTGTTGGACGATGTCCTTGACGTGAACGTGCTTGACGTGCCCGACCACGGCCTTGAGCGTTTCGACCGAGTCGTTGCCCGCCACGGCCACGTTGCCCGTGTCGTAGTTGATCGCCAGGTAGGGCGAGTCGCTCAGCGACATGATCCTCAGCAGGCCGTCGGCGTTGGTGGTGTAGACGCCGTGCGGTTCGATGGTCAGGGTGATGTCGTAGTTGGCGCACATCCGCAGCAGTTCGTCGAGGTTGTATTTCATCACGCGGAAGGCGTCGTCGTCGGTCATCCAGCCCGGCTTGGGCCCCTCGGCCGTATTGACCATCGGCGCGCCCAGGATGTAGGCGTAGCGGATCGCCTTCTTGAGGTAATCGACGCCGTAGACGGTGTCCAGCAGATTCGAGTGCGCGCTGAGGCAGGCCACCTTCAGGCCGGCGGCTTCCAAGGCCTTGCGGACCTCCATCGGGTCGTCTTCGAGGCTGGTGATGTTGCAGTACCCGTAGACGTTCAGCAGGCACCGGCCCGTCATCACTTCCGGCTCGATGTACTCGAAGCCCAGCTTCTGGGCCATCTCGATCGCGTAGGCAAAATCCTTTTCTTCATGACGAAACGTGTCCGCCTCGGCACACAACTTCATCGCACACATCGTTTCCACTCCTTCCAACCGGCGTTTTCGCGGGAATCGGACCCGGCCACCCGCCGAGCCTGCAAGCCGCTATGGTAGCCCCGGCGGCGGCGGTGGGCAACCCGGGGGACTGTCCCGATTTTCGCGGAGCGAAAATGGAACTGTCCCCCTCCGCAAACGGATGGACCCAAAACCTTGTGGTTCGCGTATGCATGGACTATGCTGAGGGCGCAGGCCGTTTAGCCGCCGACGGCACGTCGGCGTTGTTTCGGGGCATCCGCTCGCCGACGTGCCGTCGGCGGCTAAACGGTTTGCGGTCAAGAACCACACGACCGGATCATCAACGGGAGAAAACGCCATGCACCGCACGGCCAACCGACGTCAGTGGCTCAAACGCGCGGCGGCGGTCGCCTCCGGAGCCATCGCACTTCCCCTTGGCGTCGCCTCCTCGGCGTTGGGCCGAGCGGGCGCCGTGGCGCCGAGCAATCGGATCGCCATCGGCTGCATCGGCCTGGGCACCCGCGGCACCGACCATCTCCGAGCGTTTCTGGGCCAAAGCGACGCCCGGGTGGTCGCCGTCTGCGACGTCTTCGGCAGCCAGCGCGACAAGGCCAAGCAGCTCGTCGACCGGCACTACGGCGACGCCGGCTGCACCGCCTACAACGACTTCCGCGAGCTGTGCGGCCGGCCCGACATCGACGCCGTCTGCATCGCGTCGCCCGACCACTGGCACGTGCTGCATTCGCTCGAGGCCGTGCGCAACGGCAAGGACATCTACACGGAAAAGGCCCTGGGCCTGAGCCTTTCCGCCGACCAGACCCTGCGCGCGGCCTGCCGCCGATACGGCGCCGTGTTTCAATGGGGCACGCAGCAGCGCTCCAGCGAGAACTTCCGCTTCGGCTGCGAGCTGGTCCGCAACGGGCGGATCGGCAAGCTGCACACGATCCTGGTGGGCGTGCCGCACGATTTCCCTTTCCCCCATCAGCCCATCCAGCCGGTGCCCAAGGATCTCGATTACGAGATGTGGCTGGGTCCCGCGCCTTGGGCGCCGTATTGTTATCACCGCTGCCGGCCGTGGACGAAGCAGGACAGCTACAGCATCTGGTATCACATCTCCGACTACTGCCTGGGCGGCATCGGCGGCTATTGGGGTATCCACCACCTGGACATCGCCCAGTGGGGCCACGGCACAGACCACACCGGCCCGGTCGAGGTCGAAGGAACGGCCACGTTTCCCGACGGCGGGCTGGCCGACTGCGCCATCCGCTGGAAGGTCCGCCACACGTACGCCGACGGCGTCACCATGGTCTATACCGACAACCAGCAAAACAAGCAGGGGGTCGTGTTTCAAGGGGCCGAAGGCTGGGTCTACGTCCGCCGCGGCCACATTGACGCGGAGCCCAAATCGCTGCTCAGCTCGCAGATCGGCCCCGGCGAAATCCGGTTGCCCAAGAGCCCCGGCCACCAGCGCAATTTCCTCGACAGCATCAAGACCCGCCGGCCCACGATCTGCGACGTCGACGTGGCGGTCCGCAGCGACACGCTCTCGCAGCTAACCGATATCTGCACGCGTCTGGGCCGCAAGATCCGCGGGAACCCCGAGAAGCAGCAGATCGTCGGCGACGCCGAAGCGAGCCGGATGCTGACGCGCACGATGCGTGAGCCGTGGCAGTTGTGCGGGTGAGGCGGACCGTGGCACGCCGGGCGAAAGAGCGGCTCTTGCGCTGGCCAAGCGGGGGGTGTTGTGTTAGGATGGACTCCGTGGTGGGAACGAGTTCGAAATCGTAGCATGGAGCCAGTCATGTATATCACGTCATTAGGCCGGGTCGGCGCGTCGGCGCTGGCCTTCGTCTTGGTGCTGGGAGCATTCGCCTCGGCCGGTGCGGCCGCCGGGGCGCCGTCGGAGTGGTTGGGACCGAAACCGCCGGGGGCGGCCTATCCGGAGAGTGAAGAAGCGCGGCAGTTCGCCATCCTCTCGCACGACCTGAAACGACGCGCCCAGTTCGAGCAGTTCGCCCCGCAAACGCTCCGCAAGGAAGCGTTGATCCTCGACGGCGACCGCGACCCGTTGGACGTGATCCTCCGCCGCAGCGAAGCACTCTTGGCCGATCTTACGTACATGGCGGAAGGGGACAGTCCCATTTTCGCTGCGCGAAAATCGGGACAGTCCCCGAGTCGTTCCCTTACGGGCCCCAAGGCCACCGATTTGGCAGGCATGGCCAAAGAACTGGCCGCTTTGCGGGCCGAGGCCGACGCGACCGAAGTGAACGACCTGGCAAAACGCCGCGCGATCTTCGACCGCGTGTGCCGGCTGCGCCGCCGAATCGCCTTCTGCAATCCGCTGCTTGACTTCGACCAACTGCTGATCCTCAAACGCCACCTGGCCGTCTATCGGCACATGTGCGACCAGTACTACGGCATGGCCCAGCTCCCCGGCGGCGGGCTGTTCGTCTTGAGCGATCCCTTCGGCGACAGCCCCGGCATCCGCGACCTGCTGGACGATGCGACCGTGGCCGCCGGCCGGCTCGAGGGAGAGCGGCTCAGCGGCGGACCGAAACGGGCCTGGGACATCTCCTTCGACGGCATGGGCAACCAGCGCGGCGAGCTGACCGAGGGCGGGTCGTTCCTCTCGCCCGACGTCTCCTTCGACGGCCGCAAGATCGCCTTCGCCTACGTCGAGTGCCGCGGCGACCGGACCCACCGGCACCACACCGATCCGACCCAGGGCCACTGGGACCCGGGCCGCTGTTATCATGTCTTCACCGTGTCGGCCGACGGGTCCGATCTGCAAATGGTGACCGACGGCACGTTCAACGACTTCGACCCCTGTTTCATGCCCAGCGGACGCATCGCGTTTATCAGCGAGCGCCGCGGCGGCTATTTGCGATGCGGGCGGGTGTGTCCCACGTTCACGCTGTTCGACGTGGCGGCCGACGGCTCGGAGGTCCGCTGTCTTTCCTACCACGAGACCAACGAGTGGCATCCCAGCGTGACGAACAACGGGATGATCGTCTGGACGCGCTGGGACTACATCGACCGCCACGGCCAGACGGTCCATCTGCCGTGGCTGACCACGCCCGACGGCCGCGATCCCCGGGCGATCCACGGCAACTTCGCCATCCGCTCGAAGCGTCCGGACATGGAGGTCGACATTCGGGCCATCCCCAACTCGCGGCGGTTCGTGGCCACGGCGGCCCCGCACCACAACCAGTCGTTCGGCTCGCTGGTGATCTTCGACCCGGCGGTCGAGGACGACGACGCCATGAGCCCGGTCCAACGCATCACGCCCGACGTGGGCTTTCCCGAAAGCCAGCGCGGCTCGCTTTCCTACGGCCAGGCCTGGCCGCTGAGCGAAGACTACTACCTGTGCGTTTACCGGCCGCTGGAAGTCGGCGCGATTTCGGACCGGAACGTCTTCGGGGTCTACCTGGTCGACGCGTTCGGGAACAAGGAGCTGATCTACCGGGATCCGGACATCTGCTGCGGCAGCCCGATGCCGCTAGGGCCGCGGCCCCGCCCGCCGGTGTTGCCCGAGCAGTCGCAGCGCGTGGCGGCCGACCAGCCCGCCGAAGCCACCGTGGCCGTGTTGAACGTCTACGGCACGCAGAAGCCGTGGCCGCAGCCGACGCGGATCAAGGCGCTGCGGGTCTACCAGGTGCTGCCGCTTTCGGTCGCTTCGGCCCGGGTGTCGCACGCCACCGGGATGCAGATCCCGCAGGCCACCGATTCGATCAACTTGGCCCGGGCCGTGTTGGGCACGGTGCCGGTGGAAGCCGACGGCAGCGCCCACTTCACGGCCCCGGCCCGCAAGGAGCTGTACTTCCAGGCGCTCGATGAAGACGGGCTGGCGGTGACGTCGATGCGTTCGGGCACGCACCTTCAGCCGGGTGAGCGGATGGTGTGCCAGGGCTGTCACGAGCCGACGCACCGCGCGCCCCGCAGCGGCGACGACACGATCCCGCTGGCCATGCTCCGCAAGCCGTCGCGGCTTGAGCCCGACGTGGACGGCACCCACCCGTTCAGCTACCCGCGGCTGGTGCAGCCGGTGTTGGACCGGCACTGCGTGAAGTGTCACGCGGAGCGAGCCGACGAGGCCCCGCCGCTGGACAGCCGGGTGGTCCGCACCGAGCGGGGCAGCTACATGAACCCGGTCACGTCCTACTACGCCTCGTACCTGAGCCTGGCGCCGCAGTACGGGTTTTACGACTACGGCGGGGCCAATTTCAACGATCCGAAGTGGTATCGCACCACGCCCGGCGAGTTCGGGGCCCGATCGTCGAAGCTCTACCAGATACTGCAAAAGGGCCACTACGACGTGAAGCTGCCGCCGGAGGATATGCACCGGCTGACGGTGTGGCTCGATTCGTGCTCGCTGTTCTACGGCGTCTACGAAGCCGAAGGCGGCCAGGCGCAGCTACGGGGCGAGATCGCCATGCCGACGTTGGAGTAGGAGCTAAATCCTTGAGGCAATTGCCTGCCTATCGCGCCGGCGCGGTTTAGTCCCGAAGGGACGGTAGCCAATAGCCAGGGGCGTGAGCCCCTGGACGCGGACGCCCTATGGTTTGGATGAGCCGCGAAGCGGCGCCACCGCTGGCGCCCCTCCGGGGCTCCCTGGTCAACGACCGACCCAGTGGCAGGGGCTCGCGCCTCTAGCTTACGACTATCACCGCTACTCGGCGGACTGGGCTTCCGGCCGAGGAATCGCGCTGGACCCTACTCTAGAGGGTCATTGACAACCGGTTCGGATGTCAGGAAAATGACCATTATGGGTGCTCCCAGAGATTGCAGGATCTTCAGCGCCTCCGGTGGGCCCATAAGTGGCACCGGTAGATCTCGATGGCGGCCCATAAAGAGGGGAGAAACCGGATCACAAGAAGCCGGGAAAACAACCTGACACGTTGATGGCGCCGAACTAGTGACGCTTGGACCGACTTGGGCGTTAAGTACTGTACACACGTGAACGGCCGTTTTTCTCTTAGGTATACGCAGAAAGCATAACCATTGTCACGAAGTTGTGTCCTTCATCACTCCACGACGGACAACAAAGGGCCCCTCGTTAGAACTCTTGGGAGAGATTGAGCGATGGCAGAATCAATTTGGGTTATCCTTCTTGATACTTCTGGCTCCATGGGCAGCGGCTTCACACGAGTTGGGGAACCTACTGGGTTGACCGAGGCCGGTGGCTGGAAAAGGAAGATCGATGCTGCAAAGGATCTGCTTCTCCGTAGGATCGAGGCATTACGGACCCCTGACGTTGCAGTTATTCAGTTTACAGCCACGGCTCGGCTTCTGTTTCTGGCACCGGCTGTGCGCTTTCCCGAGTTTGCCGGCGTCATTCGAGACCTTCGCGCAGGGGGTGGTACAGACCTCGCTTGTGCCTTGGATGAAGCGGCAAGTATTTCAGGTCTGTCAGACTATGCCCAAATCAAGGTACTAGTGATATCCGACGGCCTGACCGATGCCGACGCCGCCGGACGTGCAGCGGATCGCCTTCGTGCGGCATATCCTCAGGCGACGATTGGCGTCTTGCTCATCGACCAAACCGACGAGGGTGACGAGACGGCATTTCAGGTAGCTACAAGCGACGACGTCACTTATGCATCCAGTTATGCCGAGGTTTCAAAAGCAGTTGGTAGTAGTGCAGCTGACATGTTGGCGAGCGAAGTCGCTTCCGTCGCGGTGAAACAAAGGAGGCTTGTCAGTGACTTGCTCATCGCTCAAGATCGACCGCGTCTGCAGACGTTACTGTTTGAAGGGTCGGACACGACCCCACTAAATGCTCGCACTCTTGCCGCCGATGTCGTTCCAGTATTGCGGGCACTAGAAACACTGCAGGATATCGCGGATTCCTCGCGAGGAGCACGCTCGCAAATTCAAGTCATTGATATCTCCCAAACCTCCCCGGTCAACGCAAGCGTATCCGGCATTGCCAAGGCGGTGGAAGTACTCGACGAACAACTTACCCCGTGGAAGCGCGAACATGCCAAGAGGATTGCAGACCTGCGTGAAAGGAAACTCAAACTTCAGATAGCCAAGCTCCACGCTGAGGCAATGAGCATTCGGCACAAGGAAGAGCTATTATCGGCAAGGGTGCGCAAGATCAATGCTGAAGCAGAACGTCTTGAGATTGAAAACGACGAAAAACGGATCAAGATGGAGGAGGACGAACTAAGGAAGGAACTCCTTTCCCTTGCGAAGGTTGTGGTCATGCGGTTGTGTAGCAACGCGGACTTAGATGCTATGGTACGACTGCAATATGAAACGCAGGCGCTCGAAGCAACCAGCATTTATGTCGACACCCGCTATAACGTAAGGACACTATACGATGACCACCAATGTAGCGAGCGTCCAACGAGATTTTGATCATGCGATCGAATCGGTGTGCCGTGGTCTGGTGGTCTGGCAAAGTAGTTGAGGTCTGACCCTGCAGGGCGGTGTGCGCGGTCGTCGTAGCACGGAGTACGTGAATCCGTCGCCAACCAAGCGAAGCGGCCGTCTTCTCGACGCGGATCAATCACCCGGCCACATTTCCTTCAGCGCCTTGACCGTCTCACGCACCAGCACGTCGCCGCCTTCGGGCCCGACCACGCCGTCGACGATTCGGGCGCTGTAGCCGCCGCCGGCCACCGCCCGCCGGGTGGGCAAATAGGCCGCGCAGCCGGACGTGAGCTGGACCACCACGGTCTGCACCGCCGGGCTGGCCGCCTTGATGCGGATCCCGTAGTCGGTGTAAAGCTCGAACGGATTGGTCGCCACGGCCACGTCGCCCAGACGCAGCAGGTGCAGTTCGGCCCGGTAATCGGGCTGCTTTCGCTGATAGGCATGGCGGGCCATCAGCGTACGGCTGACGCGCCAGTTGATGTAATCCTGGCTGGAAAGCTGATCGGTCTTGTCCCGGCCCGCCTCGAAGACCTCGCAGGCTTCCGTGTAGCGCGCGGGCGAAACCGGCCAGACCGGCAGCGGCACCAGCGGCGCGCGGTGCTGAAACGTCAGCTCCGTCCGGATCGGCGGGCGGTCCGGTTCGAGCGTCGCGCCCACCGCCGCCACAATCCGCCGGGCGATCTCCTGGCGCGAGCTTAGCCCCCTTCGGTTCTGCCCGGCCAACTCGGCCTGCTGATTCCACAACAGGTGCGGCGACTGGTCGCCGGCGGCGCCGCAGAAGGGCAGCACCTGCAACTTATCGTGATACGTCTCGCGGAGCAGCTTCCGCACGTCGTACCAGAAATCGGCCGAGAGGTAGGTTTGGCCTTCCATCTCCTGGGACGGGCAGTAGACCGCGATCGCCAGCCCTTCCAGCCGCTGCGCGTCGCGCCAGAAGGCGAGCACGTCGATCGAATGGTCGGAGCCGGCCTCCAGGTGCGAGAAGTTCGGATCGGCCGTGCTGCCGTACATCCGCGCGGTGCCGTCGGCGTAGACGGCCCGGCGGTTGTGGGCGACCACCACGTGCCCCAGCGCCGCACTCATCCCGCCCGGCTTGCGGGTCTGCCACGCCTCGACGACCACGCGGCTGAGCCGCTCGGCCAGGAAGTCGAGGTACTCGGCGGGCCGCATCACGTCCTTTCGCTCCGGCGGAATGCGATAGGCCCAGCTTCCCATGAAATCGTAGGGGTGCAGGTCGGTTTCCTCGGCGTCGGTGAGGGCCGGGGCGGTATGGGTATGCGTCGCCGAGATCACGATCTTCCGCACGTCCAGCCCGGCGGCAAGCTGCCCGACCCGGCGGCGCACCGCTTCCTGGAACTTGCCGCGAACGGCCACCAGATCGCACGAGACGAACACGGCCTGGTCGATGGTGCCCGCCGCGTCGCGGGTTTCGACCGCCAGCGCCGTGGCCAAGAGCGGATCGTGCACCTCGCCGCTGATGCGCGTGTGGTATTGCCCGCCCACGGCCACGGGCCGGTCCGGCGTGATGCTCGTGACGGCGAAGCCGAAGTAGAGCCGACCCTGTCGCGGCGTTTCGGACGTTTCAGCCCCGGCCAGGCCATGCGGCATCAGCGCAACGACCGCAAGGGTCCGGAAGATCATCGTGGTTCGACGTTTCATTGGTCTACTCCTTGCGGGCGCGTTGCGGCGCCGGCACTGGTTCAATCCGTTTGTAGTGCCCCGATTCATCGGGGCATTGGAGTGGAGCCCCGCGCATGACCGCATGAATGCGGTCACTACGAACGGCATGAATGCGGTCACTACGAACGCCGCTGACTGGATCGGTGAGAAACTCTTTCTGCAGCTTGGGCATCTGCGGCGCGCGGCGGAAATCGTTCGCCGGAACCAACGGCGTGATCCGGTGGCGGAAGAACCAGCGGTCGGGCGATTCGACGTCGGCCGGCGGTTCGCCCTGGATCTGGTAGAGCCGTGACGCCATCTGCGCGCCCGGCACGAGCCACTGGTAGATCTCCCAGTTTCGCGCGCCCGACCAGAGCCGGTAGCTCGGCGGCGTCGCTTCAGCGTGAAGCGTGGTCTCGGAATAGCCGCCGCTGTAGGGCAGAATCGCGTCGCATTGATGCTCGCAGAACGTGAGCACCTCCGGCCCGAGCTGCTCGCGCAGCCAACGCATCAGCTTGACGTCTTCGAAGGAACTCCCGAAGCTGTCGAGGTAGAACAGCGTGACGCCGCGCTCGATCATGTTGGTGAAGCGGCGCAAGAGCATCTGGCGATGGACCGGGTCGTCGGGGTTGATGTCGATGATCTGGTCCCGTTTCCAGTCCAGCTTGACCGCCATGTGGCGGGGCCGGGTGCAGACGCCCAACTTCAAGCCGGTCGCGCGGAAGCGCTTGGCCAGCGTGGGCCACTGGGCCTCGACCTCCGGCGGCAGCACATCGAAGTCGGGGCGATACATCCCGCCCCGCGAGTCGTCGCCGCCCTGGCCCCAGACGATGATGCCTTGCCCCCGACCGTCGCGGAGCGCGGGAATGACCGTGTCGCAGAACTTCGCGGCGCCCTCGGCCGTGTCGATCCGCCGGTGCCCGCCGTGGAAACCGTACGGGTTCTCCGGCGAGACGGCCCGCTGGCTGTGGTTCAGGTAGTCGGTGGCGATCCAGCGATGATCGGCCCGGTATCGCACCGATCCGAACGTCGCCTGGAAATACTCGCGGTAGGGAGCGAGCAGATGCCGCCAATCGACGTTCGGGCTGACCCGCAACCGCAGATCGAACGTGCGGGCGCCCCGCGCCGGCACCGGATCGGCCACGAAGTAGAGCAGCCGCCGCGACGGCAGGGTCTCGCGCCGGCCGGGGTTCCAGTCGGTGTAATCCCAGAGGATCAGCGTGCGCGAAAGCCCGGTCCGCCACGGCGAGATCCCCGCGCCCACGCTGCCGTCCTGGGCATAGCTGCCGCCGATGGGCGAATAGTGGCTCGGGTGGCAGAGGCCGATGCCGTGTGCCTGGAAGTAGGAGATGTGCTGCTCCCGCATCCAGCCCTCGGGGCGTTTGGCGAAGGTGAACTCCAGGCCGGCGAACCCGGTGACCGCCATGGCCGCCTCGGCGTGGCGGTTTTCGACGCGCGTGCTGATGGTCAGGTCCTCGCCGTCGAAGGCGTAGTCGAAGGTGCAGGTTACGTCTTGCTGCACGTGAACGACCCGCGCGCGGCGGTCATCCAGCCGCTCGAACCGCTCTTCGAGCGACTTGCCCGCGGCGACCGGGCCGGGCTGCTTCTGGAACCATCGCTCGCCGTTTAGCATGGACCAGCCGCCGCGGGCCAGTGGCCGGCCGCCGCTGCGAATCGCCACCAGACCTTCGGCCGCGATCTCGAACTCCACGCCCTGAGGCGTGCGGTAAATCAGCTTGTCCGGCGGTTGCGCCAGTGCGCCGGGCGAAAGCGCAACGCTCACCGCGAATACCGCAAACACAATCGCCGCCAGCGGACCGATAGCCGTCGATCTTCTCATGGGCACGTCCCCGTGGTTCGAGATTCACAAGCCGGCCGATACTTCACGAGTCGCTAAGCACCGTTCGAGAAATAACTGTCCGATTTCTCCGTGGCGTAAGCTTCCAGCTTGCGGGAGATAGTGCCATCGCAAGCCGGAAGCTTACGCCACTTGTTTCTCGAACGGTGCTAATCAACCCAGCGACCTGGCCGTCTTCTCCACAAACGCCACGCACTGGGCCACGTCGTCCATCAGCTCGGGCGAGTCGTGCTCGTACTCGATGGTCATCACGCCGCGATAGCCCTGGCGTTTCAGCTCCTTGAGCACGGCCGCGTAATCGGCCTTGCCCTGGCCCAGCGGCACGTCCCGGGCGCCGGGGTTGCCCTTCTCGATCACGTCTTTCAGATGGAACCCCAGGATGCGGCCTTCGAGCTTCTTCAGACACTCGACCGGGTCCAGTCCCGAGCGGACCCAGTGGCCCGTGTCGGAGCACGAGCCGATCCGCTTGCCGCGGCCTTTGCACACGGCCAGCACGGTCTCGGGATTCCAGTACTTCGAGTTGGGCGACTTGGGATGGTTGTGAATGGCCAGATTGATCTTGTACTCGTCGCACAGCTTTTCGACCATGTCGAAGGCCTCGGCCGGCGGCTCGGCCACGATCGTATCCGCGCCCATCTCCTTGGTGAACTCGAAGATCTTCTTGGCCCCCTCCGCGTCGGCCCCGACGTTGCCGTAGAAGGTCGACATCACGAGGCCGCGGTCGGCCATCCGCTGCTTGACCTCCTTGCGCACCGCCGGCGAAAGGTCTTCGTTGGTCTTTAGCTCGGGCCGGGCCTTGTCCAGGCCCAGGAAGAAACACGCCTCGGCGTACCCGACCCCGAGGGTGACCATCATGTCGAGCATCTCGAAGAACGTGAAGCGGCGGAAGGTGTACTGCTGCACGCCGACCAGCCACCCCATCTTGGCCGCGGTGGGCGAGCTGCTGCGGACC